>Ga0257112_10000731_pt1 | contig 12902 bp, 11 predicted proteins | sample LP_taG_5_FD_191565 | JGI IMG/M metagenome (GOLD analysis project Ga0257112, IMG submission 191565) | Marine microbial communities from Northeast Subartic Pacific Ocean, Canada - LP_J_2015_P26_1000m | ecosystem: Environmental > Aquatic > Marine > Oceanic | place: Canada: Northeast Subartic...
ATATGGACTGATTTATGATAAAGAATTCTTTCAGTGGTTACAGAAAAACACGCAACAGATTTTATCCAATGATCCTGTTGCAGTGGCACATGCCATTCAACGCTCTTGTGCAATTAAAGCAGAGATAGTTGCTCAAGACGAAAAAGAGCAATCGGTCAGGGCTTTGCTCAATTTCGGACATACATTTGGCCATGCTATTGAAAAACTAACCGGTTATGGCAACTGGACACACGGAGATGCTGTTGCCGTCGGCATGGTCTTAGCCGCTCAATTATCAGAACATATGTCACTCATCACACCAGAAGATGTTCAGAATATTGAGGAGGCCTTGACCGCTGCCAATTTACCAATATCGCTGCCAAGTATAGATCCAACTGCATTATTGGCGGCCATGAAAAGCGACAAAAAAGCCAAAGACAGAAAGATACAACTGGTTTTATTGAAAAAAATTGGCGAAGCATTTCTTACCGCAGATTATTCTCAAGAAGATTTGGCCAATATACTGCGAGATTAGTGATATGGATATCAATACAAAGGATCGTTTAATTTTTGCTTTGGATGTTCCCGAAATAGAGCAGGCTAAAAAACTGGTTGAAGAACTTGCAGACAGTGTTTCGTTCTACAAGATCGGGATGGAGTTAATGATGACCGGGCACTATTTTGCGTTGTTGGATTGGTTGGTGGAAAAAAACAAGAAAGTGTTTGTTGATTTAAAACTCTTCGATGTCCCTCAAACAGTTGCAAAAGCAGTGAAACGACTGAGCCAAAGAGGCGCTTATTTTACTACCGTTCATGGCAACCAATCCATGATGGAAGCAGCAGCTGCAGCAAAGGGTGACCTAAAAATTCTTGCGGTAACTGCACTGACAAGTTTGGATCAAGGTGATTTGAATGACATGGGCTTTCTTTGTGATGTTCAGGATTTGGTTGTTTCAAGAGCTCGAAGGGCGTTGGCTGCTGGTTGCGATGGAATCGTTGCCTCGGGCTTGGAATTGGAGCGTATTCGAAGCGAAGTAAACCGTAAGTTGGTTATTGTAACTCCAGGAATAAGACCCGTGGAAAACAGATCAACCGACGACCAAAAGAGAATCGTTTCAGTGGAGCAGGCATTTCAAAGAGGAGCCGATCATATCGTGGTTGGGCGCCCGATAAAAAATGCAGCAAATCCCAAACAGGCAGCAGAGACGATTCAAGAGACCATACTGAATTCAATCTCAGCTCTTTAAAAGAGGCTTTAACGAATTCCAAATAATCTTTTCTAATTGGATATGCCCTTCAGCGTTTGGGTGAATACCATCCATCTGCATTAAACTCTGTTCCCAAGCGTCATCCATCATTCTTTGTATGAGTCTCTCAACCAAACCTATGTTGTATTCAGTTGCTAACTGAGGAAAGAGGTTTTGAAAGGATGTTGTATAGGCATTTCCATAATTAGGCGGAAGCTGCATCCCAATTAATAATATTTTTGCATCACGATCAAGAGCAGCCTCTATCATTGATCGTAAATTGCTTTCTATCGAATTAATGGATGTCCCTCTAAGGCCATCATTACCACCAAGTTCTATGACAACAAACTCTGGCGCATATTTCCCCAATAATTTGGGCAAGCGTTCAGCTCCTCCAGCGGTGGTATCTCCACTGATGCCAGCATTAACCACCCGAATTGAATAATCTTGTTTGTTCAACCTATCTTGGAGCAAAGAAGGCCATGCCTGATTGTAGGTTACTCCAAGCCCTGCGCTTAAACTGTCTCCAATGATCAAGATAGTTGAATCATTTGAATTCAAAATGCTTGCATGAGTTGCTGTTGAAGCAACGGCTAGTACAATAACTAAAAATAATCGACGGAACATTGTGAAAACACCCTTATTACAAGCAAAAAATATCACCAAAGAAGTCAACAGTCCAGAGGGCATTTTGACAATACTTAGTGATATCAATTTAACCGTATACGAAGGTCAAGCAATCTCAATTGTAGGTCCTTCCGGTTCGGGTAAAACAAGTCTGCTTGCAATACTGGCAGGGCTTGATTTGCCATCTACAGGCTCAGTATGGTTGTCTGATCAAGAAATTACTTCTTTGGATGAAGATGCTAGAGCTCAAATACGAGGAGAGAAAGTTGGGTTTGTTTTCCAATCCTTCCATCTTATGCCCAGACTTTCAGCGGTCGACAACGTCATGCTGCCACTTGAAATAAAAGGCGATAGGCAAGCTAGGGAAAAGGCACTAAAAGCACTAACAAGAGTGGGGTTAAACAAAAGGGCAAGCCATCTTCCCAACCAATTGTCAGGCGGCGAGAAACAACGGGTAGCAATCGCCAGAGCATTTGTAACGCGACCGGCAATTTTGTTTGCAGACGAACCCACGGGTAATTTAGACAAGGCCAGCAGCCAATCCGTTGGGGAGTTGTTGTTTTCTATCAACCAGGAATTAGACACCACTTTGATTCTTGTTACTCATAATACGGCACTATCTGAGCGTTGCGAATTGGTTCATCAGCTTGATGAGGGTCGAATTCAATGATGCAAGGTTTGTTGTATGGGATCAGACGTTTCCCGGTTGATTTAAAAAACAGCGACCTTTTTTTGCTTTTCTTATCCATTGTTCTCGCCGTCAGTGCGATCACAGGGGTTACCTTTTTAGGCGACCGTCTGCGACTATCGATCAAGCAGCAAGCTGCTGTTGTTCTGGCCGCTGATGTTACCTTAAGATCCACTGCACCCATTGGGCCAAAGTATTTGTCAATCGCCAAAGGGCAAGAATTGAATACCGCTGAGACGATTTCGTTCTTAAGCATGACCCTCCATGGTGGCAATAACGTGTTGTCTTCCATCAAGACCACAACCCCGGAGTACCCTTTGCGAGGCAAGATTAAACTGCTCGACTTCAACGGTCAAAATATTGACAAGCCGACAGGCTCGCCGATGAGTGGCAATGTTTGGGCGGAGCAGAGCCTGATAGACCGGTTTAACATTGGCAAAGGCGACTCTATCACTATTGGTAACAAGCGTTTTGTGGTTTCAGCCATTTTGGCCGATTTTCCCGATCGAAATGTCGGCTTTCTTGCTTTTGCGCCTACCGTCATTGCCAACATTGAGGATCTTGATGCCATGGGTGTTATCCAACCTGGAAGTCGGGCTTTATATCGGCAATTGTATTCCGGGCGTGAGAATCAAATAGATAGCTTTATCAATGAACTCCAAGATTTGCCAGCGGAAGTCAGAATCCAGAGAATTGAAAATATTGGTCAACAACTGGGCAGGACGTTGGATCGGTCCAACAGATTCTTCAGTTTGGCCGGTTTGGTGACGATTATCATTGCCGCAATAGCGGCAATGGTCTCTGCAAGAAGATTCGCTAGACGCCATATTTTCAACTGCTCTTTAATGAAGATTTTTGGAGCCACACAGGGATTTGTTTTATCCGCACTCATTGGACAACTGTTGCTGATGACTTTATTGGCAACAATTGTTGGTGTTGGTGTTGGTTTGATTATTCAATACATACTTGTTGATTTGCTGAAAGGAATTATTGATTCGGATCTTCCAGGCCCATCATTGCAGCCGATTTGGATTGCATTGCTGACCTCATCATGCCTTATTGTCGGCACCGTTGCGCCGTACCTCCAGCAACTAAGGGTATCCCAACCCATCAGAGTCCTGCGCAACGATCTCAAGCTGGATTATAAAAGCAGTTTTTTCATCAACGCCGTGGCCATTTTTGCCTTGGTATTTTTCCTAAGCATTCTGTTTGCTGATTTTTCTCTTGTCTCGACTATCATCATCGGTCTTTTTTTGGTTGGGTTAAGCCTCTTTTGCTTGGGCGCGCTGATGGTAAAATGCTGCTCATTTTTTGAGAACCAGATTGGTATTGGCTGGAAACTCGGGCTAAAGAACATCAGCAAGCGGCGCGGTGAGAGCATTCTGCATCTGGTTGTTTTCGGTTTGTCCCTTATGGCATTGATGGTGTTGACCGAGACCAGGTCGGACCTGATTAATTCCTGGAAGCAAAGCCTTTCAGAAGAGACTCCTAACCATTTCTTTTTTAACATCCAGAGTTCCGAACTTGACGGCATTGCCAATTTCCTTAGTCCTCGTATTGGCCAAGCAATAAAATTTACGCCATTGATCAGGGGCAGGCTGCTGGCAATCAACAGCGGATCAAATCAGGGAACAAATTCTGGGCGCATGATAGAGAGAGAAGCGAACATCACCTGGTATGATCAATTGCCTGACAACAATAGCATCGCTGCAGGTGAATGGTGGGGCAAGGAGGGGGAGAGCATGCAGGCGGTATCAGTGGATGAGGGAGTTGCGGAATCCCTGAACATAGGAGTTGGTGATCAACTTACTTTCAATGCCGCTGGAATGGATTTAGAGGTTACCGTGACCAGCCTGAGACGCATTAAATGGGAGAGCTTTCAGCCCAATTTTATTTTTGTTCTTTCGCCCATGGTGGCAAGAGAATTGCCCCAATCGTTTATTACCAGTGTCAACATACCTGATGAGAACGAACAGCTTGTTGATGAATTTTTGTCTCGTTACCCAACCGTGACCAGCATCAACTTAAATAGCGCGCTCAATCAAATCAAAAATATTTTGAATAAAGCCTCTTTGGCCGTCCAGTATATGTTTCTCTTGGCTTTACTCGCAGGGGTTCTGACTTTGGTGGCTACAATTTTCGCCAGCGCTGATCAAAGGAGATACGAAAGCGCTTTGCTGCATACTATTGGAGCAAAACGATCGAAAATTTTTCAATCCATTGCCACTGAATTTTTTGCCATAGGCATTGGTGCCGGATTGACAGCTGCCATCGGAGCAGTTTTTATCTCCGGATTCTTGTCGACCCAAATTTTTGAATTGAATTATTCACCAAATATCTTGGTGTTAACAGGCGGCCTGATTTTTGGTGCAATTTGCATTGGTTGCGTAGGCATATTGGCAGTGAGAGAAGCAGTTTACGCTCCTCCTTTATTAACTCTTAGGGATCCTTAACATATCATTAGATTGAGATGACCGACTGGAACAGTTTTCGTTAAGCTGTTACCACGTTTCTTGGTTCGCCCTTCAAATAGCAAGCAATATTTTTTGCGATCTCATCCAAGGCCCTTTGCCGAGCTTCCTTTGCTGCCCACGCAATATGGGGCGTAACTATTAAATTGGGCAAACCGCTGGTCAACAATGGATGGTCTGCTGCAGGAGGCTCACGGTCAAGGACATCAAGAGCCGCTCCTGCTATGGATCCATTTTCGAGAGCATGTAACAGGGCCTCGTCGTTGATCAACCCGCCGCGAGCTGTATTGATCAATAGGGCATTTTTCTTCATCGATTTAAAGGTCTTGAGGTCAAACAAATTCTTGGTTTCTGGGGTTAGCGGGCAATGCAATGAAATCACATCCGATTGAGAGACCAAATCTTGAAACGGAACCCTTTTAAATTCTGGTTTTTGTTGCGCATCATTTGTCATGCCGTTCTCAGGCCTGAAGCTTTCTGCAACAAGGATCCGCATGCCAAAAGACACGGCTAGATTCGCAACAGCGGTTCCCAGCACCCCCAGACCGACTATGCCCAGGGTTTTTGCGCTCAACTCTGTTATTGGGTACTCCAATAAACAAAATTGCTCACTTTTCTGCCACAACCCCTGCTTCAGAGACAGCTGATATTCGTTAAAATGGTGGCTGAGCGCCAAAATCGAAAGGACCACATGTTGTGCCACTGAGTCTGTGCAATAGTTTTTAATGTTGCAAACGGTAACTCCCTGTTCTTTTGCGGCAACCAAGTCGACATTGTCGGTTCCTGTTGCAACCAAGCAGATCAATTTTACTTTCTTTGCTTGGTAGAGGGCGGCAGCATCCAGCTTAGTTTTGTTGATAATGATGATTTCAGCATCCTGAATCCTTTTATTTACCTCATCTGCAGCCGTTTTGTCATAAAGGATTAGGTTTGGAGCAATTTTTCTTAAAGGAGATAAGTCTAGATCACTGGGGTCCACAGTTTTATAATCTAGAAAGGCGGTCTTCATGCTGATAAATTCTTACGTTAAAAGATGAAAAAAAGTTGTAAATACAAATGATTATAGAACCATTAAGTCTACATGCAATAGCTGTGATGGTCTTTACCATTATCGGGCTTTATCTGTTCTCACGGGATTGGATTCCTATAGAAACAACGGGGCTCGGCATATTGGTTGCAATGATTTCTCTGTTCTATTTTTTTCCTTACGATGTCAATGGCATCCCCATCGAGCCCGCTTATTTTTTTGTGTCCAGTTTCGGCCATGAAGCATTGGTTACCATTTGTGCGTTGTTGGCGATTGGCAAAGCGATTGAAATCAGTGGTTCATTGCAACCGCTTATAGGTTTTTTATCTACGTCGTGGACTAAACACCCGAAGATCTCATTTCTTGGCGTGCTGTTCTTTGGCGCATTTTTTAGTGCTTTCATTAACAACACGCCGATAGTGGTCATTTTGATACCTGCCCTAATCGCGGTTGCACACAAAGCTAATGTCAGTTCATCAAAAATTCTAATGCCCATGGGAATGGCAACGCTTCTTGGAGGGATGTCCACAACCATTGGCACGTCCACAAATTTATTGGTTGTGGGTATTTCCCGTGACATGGGTTTACAGGAAATCCAATTGTTTGATTTCGTTGTTCCGGCAGTCATTGCAGGTAGCGTCGGCATGGTTTATTTGTGGTTGATTGCACCTCGATATTTGTCTGATCGACAACCACGAGAGAACCAAAACGTAACCCGTATTTTTGAGGCAATTCTGTATGTAAATCAAGACAGTTATCCCCATGGAAAGACACTCGCAGAATTAATGATCAAGGCAGGAGATGACTTTCAAATCCAAAAAATAAAACGCTCTGAAAGCCTTTTTGTTGCAAAAATACCAACTGTTGTTCTCGAGGCGGGGGATCAAATTTATATCAAAGATACCATTGAGAAACTCAAAGAATATGAAAAATTATTAGGAGTGACCCTCCATCGAGATGCAGATTTAACAACGGAAGATGCACCCGATCAAAAAAGCGACAACACTCACCTTGCTGAAGTTGTTATCGGTTCCGGTTCATTGCTAGATCAGCAAACGCTGAATGCTCAGAAGTTCAGGCAACGTTTTAATTTGCTTCCATTGGCAATACACCGCAGTCGCACAGGCGCAGAAGTTGTTGGTGACATAACATCAAAGAAACTCAATGTTGGAGACGTGCTTTTGGTCCAAGGAACTGATGACGCTATAGACAACCTCAGAACCAATGCTAATTTACTGATTATCGATGGATCCACACTCCATGTAACCCAAAGCAAGTCACCTTTGCCTTTGTACATTATGTTGGCGGTTGTGGTTGCAGCTGGCACCGGATTAATGCCCATTTCTATCAGTGCTCTCATTGGGTTGGCAGCAATGTTGGTAACCCAGTCTCTAAAGTGGAGTGATGTTGGCGATGCCATGAATATTCCCATCATTATGCTGATCGTGGCCAGCCTGTGTCTTGGAAATGCCCTTGAAGTTACAGGGGGCTCAGATTATTTGGCACATCTCTTTGTTTTTGTTACCCAATCGCTGCCTACACCGGTTGTAATCAGTGCATTAATGCTCATCATGGCAATTATCACAAATATTGTTTCTAACAACGCTGCGGCGGTTATTGGGACACCCATTGCAATTAGCATTGCTCAGCAGTTGGGTGCGCCGGTTGAACCGTTTGTTTTGGCAGTTCTTTTTGGAGCAAACATGAGTTTTGTAACACCCATAGGGTATCAAACGAACTTGCTAATTATGGGTGCAGGCGATTATCGTTTTTCTGATTTCGTCAGGGTTGGACTGCCCTTGGCTGTGATTATGTGGCTAACATTGTCTATCGCTTTACCTCTTTTGTATGATTTATAAAGCAATCTTCTGCTTGACGAGTCCAGCCTGACGAGTGATACTGCACCTCAATATGAGTAAGTTATTGTTAAATCAGAACGGTTGGTGGGCCCTTTTCTAGGAGAGGGCTAGGACCACTAGTAGACTTAACAAAGTTTTTGCCCATCTCCGATTCGGTGATGGGTTTTTTTATATTTGAATGAAATAAGACATGGAACGACCTTTTGACATCTCTGCAGACTTAGACACACCGGTTTCAACATTTTTAAAATTGAAACCTTTAAACCCCTGCTTTTTACTGGAAAGCGTGGAAGGGGGAACTCGCCTTGCCCGTTATTCATTTCTGGGATTGGGTGAAGTCAGTCGTATCGTGATCAGGGACGGCAAGTTTTATGCTGGTGGAGAGAGCGTGGCAACACCAAAGTCCACCGAAGAACTTTTGCAGTGTTTTCGACAGGTGCTCAAAGAGCTCCCTGATTTAAAGCCCGAGATCACTGACATGCCTTTCTCGGGAGGGTTGGTCGGTTTCGGAAGTTATGATTTGGTACGGTATTTTGAAAGTATACCCAAGCCCACCTCCAAAGGCTGTGATTTGGATCCACCGGATGCGAGCTATATCGCACCAAAGTCACTAATTATCTTTGACCATCTGACACGAAGGATAGCTTTATTGCATGCTGGCTCAGAGAGCAGTCGAATGGAATTGAAGCGGCAGGTCATCAAACTGCTTAGAGGCCCAATACCAATTAATGGCCACAAGAATATTTTTGCTGACCCAGAACCCAATTTATCAGAAGCAGAATTTCATCAAGCGGTTAAAACAGCAAAGCACCACATCCGCGAGGGCGATGTGTATCAGATTGTGTTGTCGATTAAATTTGGTGGTACTTGTGACTTGGATCCGTTTCAAGTGTATCGAGCCATGAGATTGCTCAACCCTTCTCCATACATGTTTTTTTGTGATTTAGGAGATTTTCAAGTTGTCGGCTCGTCCCCAGAAGCATTGGTTCGCCTCAACAACAGCCATGCATCTTTGCGACCGATCGCTGGAACAAGACCACGCGGTGAGGATCCGGTCCAAGACCAGGCCTTGGAGGATTCTTTGATTCAGGATGAAAAAGAAAATGCCGAGCACGTCATGTTGGTTGATTTAGCAAGAAACGACCTAGGCCGGGTGGCAAAAGCAGGTTCAATTGTTGTCGACCCTTACAAATCAATCGAGCGCTACAGCCATGTTATGCATATTGTTAGTGGTGTACAGGGAGAGTTGGTGGAGGAGAAAGATGCATTTGATTTGTTTGCTGCAACATTTCCAGCAGGGACACTTGTTGGTGCGCCTAAGGTTAGAGCCATGGAGCTTATTGATGCCATTGAGCCTGATTTACGAGGAATCTACGGTGGAACCGTTGGTTACTTTGGAAAAAATGGAGACATGGATCAGGCTATTGCAATTAGAACCATTGTTTTCTCCAAAGGGCGATATAGTTTCCAAGCTGGGGGTGGAATTGTTGCTGACAGTACACCGGAGTATGAATTTAAAGAGGTGTTGGCAAAGAGTGCAATTTTAAGAGCCGCTTTAGCAATGGCCGTGGAAGAGATGTGATGGCAAAAATTTTATTAATTGATAATTACGACTCATTCACCTACAACTTGGTGCAAGCGTTTATGTCTTTGGGTGCCGAAGTGGATGTACATAGAAACAATGAGATTACCACTGACGACGCCGTTCGCTTCCAACCCACACACCTGGTGATATCCCCGGGCCCAGGCCGGCCAGAAAATGCAGGTGTCTCTTTGGCTTGCATTGAAGTGTTTCAAGATAAAATTCCAATTTTAGGGGTTTGTTTGGGACATCAATGTATCGTTGAGCATTTCGGTGGAGACATTGTCTATGCCAAACGTCTGATGCATGGAAAAACGTCAACCATTACACACGACGGCCTGACAATATTTGCAGGTTTGGACAATTCATTTGAAGCCGGTCGATACCATTCACTCGCTGCAGACAGAGACACAATTCCGGAAGTTTTAACTGTGAGCGCGCAAACAAAGGACGACGAAGTGATGGGAGTACGCCATCGTACTTTGCCTGTTGAAGGGGTGCAATTTCACCCGGAAAGTGTGTTGACCCCAGATGGGGAACATTTAATGAGTAATTTTTTGAAGATTTAACAGAGTTAGACACATGTCACAAACAGCCAACCAAATATTAGAAACGCTTTTGAATGGTAAAGATATAGGTGAAGATTCTGCCTATAACTTAATGATCGAGTTAGCGGAAGGTGTTGTTGCGCCACCTTTGGCAGGTGCATTATTAACTGCATTGAGGCTTAAAGGTGAATCCGCCGAAGAAGTCAGGGGTTTTGCCAGAGCCATGAGGGATGTGGCAATTCCCGTCTCTTTGGATCCGGAGCAGGCAACCATTGACATTGTTGGTACGGGTGGAGACGGTTCCAACAGCTTCAATTTATCAACCGGGACGGCGCTTCTCTCTGCCGCAGCTGGGTTGAAGGTGGCAAAACATGGTAATCGCTCTGTTTCAAGTAAATCTGGCAGTGCGGATGTTTTAGAGGCCTTAGGCATAACTCTTGCAGCAGATGCTGCCGCAGTGATTGATTTGTTAAACAAGCATAATTTTGCTTTCCTTTTTGCACCTTTTTTTCACCCAGCAATGAAAAACATTGCACCCATACGGCAAGCGTTGGGCATAAGAACCGTGTTTAATATTTTAGGGCCGTTAACCAATCCAGCTCAGCCCACTCATTATCTTTTGGGTGCGTTTAGCTCTGAAATGGCTAAATTAATGGCAGGTGCTTTGTCCGGTATGAACATTGAGCGTGCCTTTGTTATCCACGGCTGTAACGGTTGGGATGAACCAACGCCTGTTTGTCCTTTTGAAATATATGATGTGACACCCAACAACATTCAGTTTGCAACCAGAGATCCACAAGAATTTGGCATACCAAAGTGCAGCGGCGAAGACTTACGGGGAGGAATCGCTGAGCACAATGCCAAATCTTTGCTCAATGTATTCGAAAACAAAGACCAAGGCGCACACCGAGATGCATTGATGCTCGGTACGGCATTGGCGCTCGAGCTGGCAGGAGTTGCAACCGATATTGAGCAAGGAGTGCAGCAAGCAAAAGAAACCATCGAGACCGGGACTGCTGCGGAGTTTATCCGTAACTTGATGCAACCGGATTAAGTTCTATAGATTCATCCAGACACCATGACCGAGAATTTTTTAATTAATATGGCAAAAGAAAGCCACAAGCGCTTTCAAGACGCTGCGGGTAATTTGACTGAGAGGGATCTTCGGTCTCTTTGCGAGAGCATGGAAAACCCGGAACCACTCAATTTGCCAAGCAATGATTTTCACATCATCACTGAAATCAAAAAACAATCACCATCCATGGGCCGCCTTGCTCCAGAGAGTTTTGATGTAAAGCAACAGGCTATGAGCTACATTGCAGGTGGTGCAAGTTTGCTGTCGGTGTTAACTGAGCCATCAAGATTTTTGGGAGGACTGGAGGATTTACAGCTTGTTGCCAACCTTGAGCACAGCATTCCAGTGATACGTAAAGATTTTTTGGTGCACCCTTATCAGGTATCGGAAGCAAGGCATCACGGTGCAAACGGTGTTCTCATTATCCTTGCAATTTTAGATGAAGGTCAGATCCGAGCAATGATCCAAAGAGCCCTTGATCACGGGATGTTTGTCTTACTTGAAGCATTTACCAAAAAAGAACTGCATCTGGCCACCAATATGTTGAACGTGTTTGCTGACAACAGTGAACAGCTCTTGGTCGGAGTTAATTGCCGTGACCTGAATACTTTGAAAGTCAGTTTCTCTAATTTTGAAAAGCTAGCTGCCGATTTACCCAACAGAGCAATGTGCGTTGCCGAGAGTGGAGTCTACAGCTTGGATGATCTCCAGCGTGTTATTGAAATGGGGTTTGGCTCTGCATTGATTGGTACAGCTTTGATGCAGTCAAACAACCCAACAACGAAGCTGCATGAGATGAAACACTTTGCTCGCAAGGCGATGGTTGCTAGACAATGAAAACACTGATCAAAATTTGTGGTTTAAGCAATCAAGAATCGGTGGATGTTGCCGTGCAATCGGGTGCTGATCTCATTGGATTTGTTTTTGCCAAGACATCACCCAGATGCATTTCTCCTGAGCAGGCAAGCCAGCTTTCTCAATCCATTCCAGGGCAGGTAAAAACTACCGCGGTGATGTTGCATCCAAGTGCTACCGAGGTGCAGGAAGTTTTAGACAGGTTTCAACCCGATTATTTGCAAACCGATGCCAAGGATTTTGCATACTTGAATTTACCCGAAGGATGTCGTCCCCTGAAAGTTTACCGTGACCTTCCACAGTTTAATCCCAATGAGATTGATCCGAATGAGTTGTCTTTGTTTGAGGGCAAAAATAGTGGGGTTGGAGAGCTGGTCGATACGGATCGTGCAGCGGACGTTGCCCATCACGCCCCGATTATTCTCGCAGGTGGCTTAAATCCAAGTAATGTGGCAAGTGTGCTGCAAGCCGTTCAACCTCAAGGTGTTGATGTCAGCTCGGGTGTTGAAAGCAAGCCGGGCATTAAAGATGTTCACAAAATCAGGGATTTTATTAATATTGTACGAGACTATGACGCAATGGAACCGAGAGCATGAAAAACGAAGAAGCAATCGAACTGCTGAATAAATTATTGAATGGAGAGTTCCCAGACGAGAACGGTCGCTTTGGACCGTTTGGAGGGCAATTTGCTCCAGAGACATTGATGCCGGCTTTGAAAAAACTTGAGAAAGGCGTCGAGCAGTTTTTGAACGACGACTCTTTTCGAGATGAGTTGACTCGGGAATTGCAGCAATGGGCAGGCAGACCCACTGGTCTCACATTCGCTGGCAAACTGAGTGAAGATTGGGAAGCCAATGTTTATATTAAGCGCGAAGACTTGACCCATACGGGTGCCCATAAAATCAATAACGCTCTGGGCCAAGCATTGTTGGCAAAGCGTCTCG
>Ga0257112_10000734_pt1 | contig 12879 bp, 10 predicted proteins | sample LP_taG_5_FD_191565 | JGI IMG/M metagenome (GOLD analysis project Ga0257112, IMG submission 191565) | Marine microbial communities from Northeast Subartic Pacific Ocean, Canada - LP_J_2015_P26_1000m | ecosystem: Environmental > Aquatic > Marine > Oceanic | place: Canada: Northeast Subartic...
TTGGCCAGGCGGGCGGCGGCTATTTTGACGTCCCACTGCGTTTGCTCGAGGGCGCGCCTGGCTTCGGCCTCGGTGGCGTTGGTGAGTTGGCGGACGATGCGCACTGCCCGGTCGCGCAGCTTGGTGTTGCTGGGGTCGAGGTCGATCATCAAGTTGCCGATGACGTTGCCGCTCTTGGCCATCGCCAGCGTGGTGATCATGTTCAGGATCAGCTTGGTGGCGGTGCCGCTCTTGAGCCGGGTGGAGCCGGTCAGCAACTCGGGGCCAAGGTCCGGCTCGATGACGACGCCCGGCCGGTTGTCGCGTGGAATTTTCAGCGTTGGGTTGAAGCAGAGCAGCGCGGTTTTCGCGCCGCGCCGGTTGGCCTCCCAGATGCCGCCCCACACGAACGGCGTCCGGCCGCTGGCGGCGATGCCGATGAACACGTCCTTTTTTCCGACACCTCGAAAACGCACCGCCTCGGCACCGGCGTCGGGGTCGTCCTCGGCGCCCTCGATCGAGCGGTACAACGCCGGTTGGCCACCGGCGATGATGCCCTGCACCTGCTCCGGGTCGACGCGGAAGGTGGGCGGGCATTCGCTGGCGTCGAGCACGCCCAAGCGGCCGCTCGTTCCGGCACCGCAGTAGAAAAGCCGCCCCCCGTTTTGGAACGCATCACGCACCCAGGCGATCACGCGCACGATTTTGTTTTTCTCGCGGGCGATAGCGGCGGGGAGTTGGCTGTCCTCATCGAGAAACAGGTCGACGGCCTGGCCAAGCGGCATGCGGTCGAGCTGCATCGAGCGCGGGTGTCGCTGCTCGGTCGGCGCTTGGCCAAGCTGGGCGAGGCCGGGCACGGGGATGGCCGAGCGGTCGGCCCAGACGGTGGCGCTTGGCTTGGCCGGCGGGAGCTTGGCCAGGCGGCGGGCGAGGTTGAGTGCGCCGGTGCAGCTTTCATTTTTCAGCGTGGCGACCTGCGAACCGGGCCGCTGGGCGCGGATAGCCTTGGCCACCTTGGCGGCGAACTTGGGTTGCTTGAGCAGCACGCTGCCGGCGAGCAGAAACCGAACCAGCCTGGTTTTGCCGGCGAGTTTCTTGGCACAGGCGCAGGCGTCCTTGGCCAAGGTGTCGGCCGCGCCATCGAGAATGTCGGCGGCGATTTTGTCGCGCTTGGCCCATGCGGCGAACACTTCGCGGGCCAAGCCGGCGACTTCGGCCTTGTCGGCTTGGGCGACCCAGTCGATGAGTTGGTCGGGGGAGTTGAGTTGCAACCGGCAGAGCAGCCGTTGGCCAAGCGTCGACCACGTGCCGTCGCGGTCGAGATAAAACACGCAGGCCTTGAGGGCGCGCAGGCCGATTTCGTAGCCACTGCTTTTATCGCCGAGAATGTGGCCCCAGCCGCCGATCTTGGCCGTGGCGCCGTCGGGCGACTGGCCGAAGCAGCAGGAGCCGGTGCCGCTGAGCACGAGCACGCGGGTGGCCGGTTTGCGCTGGGTGTCGGCAGCGAGGGCGGTTTCGAGATCGTTGGTGGCGTGGATGGCGGCGTTTGGCCAAGCGCGGGTGGCGGCGCGGCGGAGTCGCAGTTTATCGGCGGAGGTGCGGGCACCGGCCATACCGATGGCGATGGCGATTGGCTGGGAAAATTGTTTGGCGATCTGCCGGAGGAGCTTGGCCAACTGCGTGTTGTTGAGCAGCCGGAGGTTGGCCGGGCCGAACCCGGCGCGGACAACTTGGCCGCCGCTCTCGTGCAACGTGACGGTGTGGGTGGCGCCGCACTCGATGCCAAGCAGTCCGGGCACGGGTCAGTCCTCGAGCAACCCGGCGGGTGCAACCTCGATTTGGGCGGCGATCTCGGCCGGGATGGAGCAGGCTTTCATAGTGCCGTGCCTGGCGATTGAGACGCAGACAGCGGTCATCTCGCCGGTGGCGGCGAGTTCGCGTTGGTCGCCGCTGATTTTGTTGATCCGGAATTTGTAGGTGATCGACTTGGAGCGCAGCCTCGCGACGAGCAGGTGAATCTCGATTTCATCCTCGAAGCGCAGCGGCTTTTTGTAGTCGAACTCAACGTGGACGCGCGGCCAGCCGATCCGCGGGTCGGTTTGGTCGGCGACGATCGAGTAGCCGATCGATCGGACAAACCGGTGCTCGGCCGCCTCCATATATTTGCAGTAGTTGGAGAAATGCACGATGCCGGCCATGTCTGTCTCGGAAAACTCGACGGTGCGGACGAATTTGAACTCGTATGCCACGGCCGAAATGTAGAGCGGCTTGGTGCCGAAGACGATAGGTTTTTACTTGCCGAGGAGGCCCCGCAGATAGGCGAGCACGAGGTCGGGCAGGTCGTCGCTGTAGCCGCCCTCCATCGCGCTGGCCACCGGCAAGCCGAGATTGGCGAGCGTTTTGCCGAACCAGCGGAAGTCCTCCGCGCTGAGTTTCTGGTTGCAGAGCGGGTCGCCGGCGTAGGCGTCGAAACCGGCGGAGACGATGACGAGATCGGGGTCGTACGCCTTAAGATCGGCGACAGCGCGCTCGGCGATTTTGCGGTAATCCTCGCGTGGCAGATTAGGCCGGGCGGTGTAGTTGCGGCAGTTGTCGAACGACTCGGTGCCGGTTCCGGGGTAGGCGGGGTGTTGGTGGATGGAAAAGAACGCCACGCCGTCGCGCTTGGCCAGGATGTCCTCGGTGCCGTTGCCGTGATGCACGTCGAAGTCGAACACGGCGACTTTTTTCGAGCCGGTCGCCTTGGCCTCGAGCGCGGCGATGGCGACCGAGCCGAGGTAGCAAAATCCCATCGCGCGTTCCTTCGTGGCGTGATGCCCCGGCGGACGCAACAGGCTGAAGTTTGGCTTGCCGGCCTTGGCGAGATCGAGCGCCTTGAGCGCGCCGCCGACGCTGCGAAGGGCGTGGTCGCGGATGCCTTCGTGGTAGGCGGTGTCGCCGTCGAAATCGTGCGACTCGGCCAGTCGCTGAAAGTGGTTGGTCGTGTGGGCGCGCAGCACCTTGGCCTTGGGCGCGGGTTCCGGCTTGAGCCACTGGAGCTTGAGGTCGGTTTGTTCCTTGAGTTTTTTGACCGGGCCGCTGACGCGGAACGGCCGCTCCGGATGCCCGGGCGAGTGATAAGCCGTGCAGCGTTCGTCGGTGATGATGGTCATTTTGTCGGGGCGAAAGTACCGCTTGGCTGGGCAAATGAAAAGCATCCGGCTGTTAAATTCCATTTGCGCTGCCTGGCCAAGCGGGGCAGTCTTCGGCGTTCCAATGACAACGACGATTCTCATCCTTGGCCCCTTCGTTTTTGTGTGGGCGGTTGCGGCGCTTTTTTATGCGCTTGGCCGCCGGCGCGCGCGGCAGTTGCGGCTGGACGAGATCACGTTCGCGCGCAGCGTGCGGCAGCGATGGTCGCCGTCGATCTTTAGCCGCCCGCGCACGTGGCTGGCGGTTCGGTCGCGCAACCCGGAGGATGTCGCCCGCTCGATGGGCCTTGGCGAACTGCACCCGTGCGCCTGTGCCGAGGCGATGGCGGATCCCGATGCGGAGCGGCTGTTTGTCTCGCCGCCGGTCAACGGCTGGGTGGTGGTCACGGGGCGGCAGTTGCCCGGGCCCGGGGAGGACATCGACGCCTGTTATCGTTTTCTTGCCAACATGAGCGAGCGGCTGGGGCATGTTCAGTATTTCCACGGCAACCCGGCGCTGGGACACCATGCCTGGGCCAAGCTCATCGACCGGCAGGTTGCGCGCGCCTACGCGTGGGTTGGCGAGACGGCGTGGAACCAGGGCAAGCCGACGCTCGCCGAGGAGAAGACCGGCATGCGCTGTTTTGATTATCTCGCGGACGGAGACGACGTTTCGTACCAGCAATGGGAGACTGTCGGCGCGAACGTGGATAGGCTGCCGTTGCTGGCCTCGATCTGGAGTGTTGACCCGGTGGTGTTCGAGGATCCGGCGATGCGGATGAAACCGGGCTGGATCGGCCGCCTGCCGATGCGCCGCTCGAAGATGAACTGACCGGCCGCCTGGCCAAGCGCTCCCGATGAGTCCCGACGAATGCCCGAACTGCGGCGTTGATCTCCCGGCCAAGGCGCGTGCCTGCCCGGAGTGCGGCGCCTGCCCGGACACCGGCTGGGCCGACGAGGCGCAATACGAGTCCACCCAACTGCCGGAGGAGGAGTTCGACTACGACGACTTCGTGTCACGGGAGTTCGGGCAGGGCGGGCGGCCTCGGGGCAGCCAATTGCACTGGTTTTGGGTGGTGGCGGCGATTCTCCTGATCCTGTTTTTTCTGACCCACGCCTGGTGAGTAATTGCGGGCTTTACAATCCATCGTCAGATGTCGCAGGATTCTGGCCGTCGTTGATGAGGTGGTTTTGTTCCATTTGTGTGCTGGGATTCCTGATGGTGGGGTGCACCACCAGCACCATCACCAATCTCACCCCCCGCGCGCTTCCACGGAGCCAAACCGGCCTGTACACGGTCGAGGCGATGTTCCGGAGCAACCAGCGCGCGCTTGATGCAGATTCCATGAAGCCGATCGTCATCTTCAACAATCAGGCTTTCCCGATGCGCAAAACCCAGTTGACGGAGGGTCGCTGGGAGACGCTGGTGCCGATCCCCGAGGGCACCAAGGTCATCAATTATCATTTCAAGTTCGACTACGAGTACAGCGCGGTGCTCATGCGCGGCGCTGACAGCAAACTTTCGCCGCCATACCATCTGCAGATCGTCGATGAATCCTCCACCGGCAACCTGCTGATGCTGCGGGAATAACCGATTCATATCATGCAACGCGTCAAGCTTTTTAAGGGGCTGGAAACCGAGGTCGAGGCACTCGAGCAGCAGGTCAACGCCTGGGTCGAGAGCGAAGGAGCCAAGATCATCCAGGTGACCGGCAACATCGCCACCCAGAGCTACAACCCGGCCGCCAAGTCGGGAAGCTCGCTACAGAGCAATGTCGCCGCCGCGTCAGATGTGCTGATCGTTGTCCTGTACGAAAAGGGCTGACCGCCCCGCTTGGCCAAGTCACTCGTCCGGTGTTCGCAACAGCTCGATCCGGTCGAACCACACCGCGCCACCCAATGCCGTGGGGGCGATGCCGGTCAGCGTCATATCGCCGAAATCCTTCCACAAATCCCGCGTGACCATCGTCCAGTCGGTCGGCCGTTTTTCCGACACGCGGGTAGCCTGCCAGTCGGAGGTGTTTTTGCCGCTGTAATAGCGCCGCTCCGGGCTGCCCGACGAGGGCCACGCGCCGTTGTCGGCCAGTTCCACCATCACGCCGGCCGCCTTGGGCGCCTTCCACGCAAGGCGCAGATAGCGGTACTCGCCCGCGCCGGGATTTTCCCGGATGCGAAACGCCCAGCCGGGGATGCGCTTCGAGTGCCGCTGTAACGGCGTGATGCGCAGCGACGCCGAGCCGCTGTGCTTGTCGCCAGTCACGACCGTTGCCGTGCCGCCGCCCTTCGTGAGCAGATCGACAAACGCCGGGCTGTCGTCGAACAACACCCGCCGCGTCGGCGGCTGTCGAAGCCAGGCGATCACGTTGGCCACGTCGCTTGGCTTGAGCACCACCGCGAGCGACTCCGGCATGAGCGACACGTCAAGTGACTTGAGTGATCGCACGTCCTTTCGCAACACATCGAGCCGCACGCCGCCCGGCAGGGTCAGCGTCAGGCTGTTGGCCGACTCGCCGGCGAGCACGCCGCTCAGCACCCGCCTGTCGGTGGTCTCGACCGTGTACGTCTCGTGGCCGGCGACGATCACCGCGCTCGGCGCGAGGATGTCGCGCACGATCGTCTCCTCGGCGCGGCGAAACTCCGAGGTCAAGTCCGGCCCCACGGCGAAGCCGACCCCGTGCGCTCGGTGGCAGGTGGCACAATGCTGGCTGAACGTCACCTGTCCGGCGGCGGGGTTTCGCTTGGCCTTGAGGGCGGTGACGAACCGTTGCAGCGTCGCGTCGTCCACTGGCTCGAGCGTTGCAAAAAGCGCCCGCGCCCGCTTGGCCAAGCCGGCGTTTTTTTGATCGAGCAACGCCGTGCGCTGAACGGCGTTGAGCGCGGCGGGGGAGAGTTTCCGCTGCTCCATCGCCGCCACCACGGCGGGCAGATGGTCGCGCCGGGCGAAGGCGGCCCTGAGGATGGCGCGGCGCACCGGCGGCGTGGCGGCGGGGTAGGCATCGAGCATCCGCGCCGCGATGCCGGGGTCGTTCTCCGAGCCAAGCGCCCGCACGGCAGCCAAGCGGCGATCGGCCGGGAGTTGCACATTGGCGACTTCGCCAAGCGCCTTGGCCAAGCGCGCCGCGCGATCGGCGGGCGACTCGAGTTTCAAGATTTGCTTCAGGCCGACCGCTGCGATTCGCACCTCGCCGTCGTCTGCCGCAGTCAGTTGATCAAGCGCCGCGCGGGCTGTGTCCGAAAGGGCCACTTGGGTGGCGGACTTGAACGGCTCGCGCAAGCCGGCGAGGCACGCCAGTTGCAGACCGTAATCCGTCAACCCGGCGACGTGGACGATGGCGGCGGACAGTTCTGCGGTATTGCGCCGGGTGGCGATCGAGCCACACAACCGGGCAATCAGGCCGCGCGCGCCGTGAGCCTCGGCCGGTTTGCCGATGAGCGCCGCCAACATGTCCGAGGCGCGACCGGCGAGGGAGGTGAGTATGGCATCGCCGAGCCACTCGTCGCCGCCGTGCCGCCTGGCCAAGCGGGCCAAGGCGGTCAAGGCCCGGGGGTCGCTGCTCTCGCCCAGCGAAAGGGCGAGTTGCAGACGGACAACCGACGAGTCGTCGTCGGCGAGTTGCAGCGCGGCGGCGAGCAGTTTTTCGCTTTCGCCAAACCGGCGATCGGCCAGGCGCAGCGCATGCCGCCGCACGCCCGGTTCGCCGTGGCCAAGCGCGGCGGCGAGCGTGTTGTCGTTGAGTCGCCCGAGGCCGTCGAGCGTGTACAGCGTGTTGACGGCCGCGGCGGTGTCGTCCGTCGGCAGGGCGATTTTGGGCAGTCGGGCACCGCGCTCGAGCAGTATGCGGCGCGCGGTTTGGCGCCGCCAATGGCGCGGGCTGGCGAGTTCACGGGCCAGCGCGGCATTGCTGAGCCTGGCCAGGTTCGGCGACTGCGGTTCGGGCATGTCGTCGTGCGCGAGCCGCCAAATACGGCCGTGGTCGTTGCCGTCGGCCAGTCCGTATTGCTGCTGCAAATAGCGCGGGATTGCGGAGTAATCCTCGATGATTTCGCGGTAATAATCGGCGATGTAAATGGCTCCCTCCGGGCCAATCGAGAGGTGGATCGGGTGAAACCAAATATCGCCCGACGCGAGAAATTCCGACTTCGCCTCGCCCGCCGCGCGGCGGATTTTGAGGAGCGTTCCGTCGCGACTAAGGAGAGCGCGGTGGACGAGGTTTTGCGCCGGGGCGCAGGCGAGGATTTGGCCGCGCAGCCCCGGCAGGGCGGAGTCCCGGTAGACGAGCGGCGAGCAGGCGGAGGTGAAGAAGCCGTTGGGGATCGACTCGGCCGTGCCGTAGTGGTCGCTGTAATATTTGCCGAAGCCGGGATCGGCTGCGCGCTTGGTGCGCCACGGGTGCGGCTGGCTGACAGGGAACGAGGTGTTGTAGTTTGCGGCGTTGCGGCGTGAGGCATTCACCGCGACGTCCGGGTTGCGCGCGAGATAGCGCCACGGCAACGGCGCGACCTGGATGCCGGGCGTGCCGGTGGAGATCACGATCCGGTCGCCATCGGCGTTGAAGGTGAAGCCGTACGTGCCGGTGTGGCCACTGATCGGCTCGATGGCTGAGCCGTCCGGTTTGATGCGAAATCCGGTGACCGGAATATCGACCGGCGCGGGAAGGCGCGGGCCGGTGATGCGGCCGCCCTGTCCGCCGTCGATGTAAATCCAATTGTCCGGCCCCCACTGCGGCGAGTTGATGCGGCGCTCGATGACGCCGAACTTGAAGCCGGTGAACAGCGTCTCGCGCACCTCCGCGCGGCCGTCGCCGTCACGGTCAGCGAGGTACACGATGTCTGGCGCGCAGATGGCGATGACGCCGCCACGAGCCGGGCAGATGCCGAGACAGGCCGGCAGCCGGTCGGCCCACACCTCGGCGTGATCCATCACGCCGTCGCCGTCGGAGTCGATCAGCCGCTTGACCGTGCCGAACTGTTCCTTCTCGGCGCGGCGCATGGCGTCCTCGTTGGCGGCGATACGCCGTACGACACGGTCGAGTTTGCCGGTCTTGTTCAACTCCTCGATGTCGAACTGGCCCTCGATGTTGTAGCCGTGCAGTTCGCTGACGAAGAGGTTGCCGTGCGCGTCCCAGCAGACGCCGGAGGGCTGGCGGACGAGCGGCTCGGCGGCGACCAGTTCCAGCCGGAAGCCGGGCGGGAGGTTCACGAGCTTGGCACTCTCGGCGGGGGAGAGCGGCTTGGGTGCATCGGCCGGTTTTGAGATTTGGCCAAGCGCGGCAACGGCGAAGGCGGCGAAGGCAGAGAAATGGACGAGGCGTATCATGATGCATTCAAATGGCTCGGCGGCAGCGTAGCAACCGCCATCCCGAAGCCAAGGCAAAGGCGCGCTTGACGAAGTGCTTGGTTGGGTAGGGACGGTCGTCTTGACGGGGGGAATCTCGAGGTTTATCCTCGAGTCGCTTTGCAAAAAGAACCTTCATCCCTCCATTCTCACGACGCTAGTTTCCGTCTCAATTCCCGCCGCGACTTTCTCGCCGATGTCGGCCGGGGCATGCTGGTCAGCAGCGTCGGCTCCACGCTGGCGTTCGATCTCGGCCTCGCGCCGGTCTTCGCTGACGAGGGGCCGGGCCGGCTCTCGTTCGGCAAGTTGGAGCCGCTGGTGGCGTTGATGCAGGACACGCCGGCGGATAAGTTGCAGCGGGAGTTGGTCGGTAAAATCAAGGCCGGCACCGATCTTCGAACGTTGATCGCCGCCGGTGCGCTGGCCAATGCCCGCACATTTGGCGGGCAGGATTACGTGGGGTTCCACACCATCATGGCCCTCGCGCCCGCCTACGAGATGTCCCGCGAGCTGCCCGAGGCGTTGCGCCCGCTGCCGGTGCTGAAGGTGCTGTATCGCAACACGAGCCGGATTCAGCAGTTCGGCGGCCGCAAAAGGGAAGTGCTGCGGCCGGTCACTCCGGCAGCGCTTGGCCAAGCGCCCGCCGGTGGCGAACTGCTTCGCTCGGCGACGCGATCGCGAGATGTCAACCGAGCCGAGCGAACCTTCGCCGCCATGGCGAGTCAGCCGGTCGGCGAAGCCTACAACCATTTGCAGTACGCGGTTCAGGACGAGGTCGATGTGCATCGGGTGGTGTTGTCGTGGCGCGCCTGGGCGTTGCTTGAGTTCACCGGGGAGGAGCAGGCGCACACGCTGTTTCGCCAGTCGTTGCGCTACTGCGTCAGTAACGAATCAGGCAACCGCCGCGAGTCTGGGATTCGCTCGGTGCTGCCCAAGCTCCTGGACGAGCATCGCCTGCTGGATCGCAAGCTGGGCAAACGCAAGGGCGGCGACGGCTGGATCAGCGAACTCAGCCAAACCGTCTTCGCCGGCACGCGGGAGCAGTCGGCTGGCGCGGTGGCGGCCGTCTTGGCCGAGGGATACGACCCCGAGGACGTCGGCGAGGCCATGTCGCTGGCGGCGAACCAACTCCTTTTGCGCGATCCCGGACGGGAGAGCGCGATAATGCACAACGGCAAAAAACAGGTCGGCAGCGTCCATGGCGACTCGGTCGGCGTGCACGCCTCGGACGCCATCAATGCGTGGCGCAACATCGCGCGGGTGAGCCACCATCGCAACACCGTGGCCAGCCTGATCGTCGGCGCGTACCACACCGCGGGACAGGCCGGTCGCGCCACGGCCATGCCGTATCCGCGCGCCGAGCACGTCGGGCAGGTTCGCGACAAGGATCCGAAGACGCTGTTGAAAAACGCCGACGGCGCGATCCGCGAAAAGGATCAGTTCCGCGCCAGCGCAATCATCCATCGTTACGGCGAACTGGGCCACGACGCCCGGCCGGTGTTCGACCTGTTGCTGCGCTATGCCACCAGCGAATTTGGTGCGTTGCACGCCGAGAAATATTACCGCACCGTGAGCGAGGAGTTCGTCAAGACGCGCTCCGCCTTCCGTTGGCGGCAACTCGTCGCGTTGGCCCGGGTGACCGCCAGCGAATACGGCAACACCGCCGCCGGCCACAGTGAGGCCCGCGAACTGCTCGGGCTGGCATGATTCATCTTCCTGGCGGGGAGAGAGTTCGAATTGAGTGAGGGAGTGAAACAATCGGCATTGTGGATCATCGGGGCGGTCTTGTTGATCTGCCTGCTGCTTGGCCTGTTGCCGCTGCTGCTCGATGTATTGGGGGTGGCGGTTCGGGTGTTTGTGATCGTGCCGGTTGTCGGGACGGCGCTTGGGTTGTTCATCGCGGCGATCATTCACCGCTACATCCTGCCGCTGGGCAGCCGGCATCGGGGCAGTGGCACGGTGACGCTTTACACCGTCGGAGTCTGCTGGCTGGTTGTGCTGTTGTCATCATTCTGAGACATATGACGAAATACCTTCTACTCACAACAATCGCAGCCATGCTGTTGGCAGGATGCGGGACGACATCGTCGCAAAAGCCAGCCGAGGCCCAATCCGTCCACACGGCCGCCAAGGTGGAAGTGCCCGGCATCCCCATTCATCAGGCTGCGTGGAAGGGAGACATGGAGATCGTCCAGCAGCATCTAGCCGCCGGCACCGGCGTGGATGCAAAAAACAAATGGGGCTCCACCGCCCTGCACTACACGGCCCGTGGCGGAAAGGTTGCCGTCGCCGGACTGTTGATTTCTAGCAGCGCAGACGTGAACGCGAGGGATGCCGACGGATTGACTCCGCTGCATTTCGCGGCAAGTGCCGGCCACGGGGAAGTGGCCAAGCTACTCATTGCCAAAGGCGCGGACGTCAAGGCCAAGGGGGGTGAGCAAAAAGCGTCGCCGATCTTTTCAGCAGCAAAAAAAAATCGTGGGAACATCGTCGAGCTGCTGTTGGCCAAAGGCGCTGACGTCAATGCGAAGGATGCCTTCGCAGAGTCTCCGCTGGATTCGGCCGTGAAAGAAGGTCACCATGGGATGGTTGAACTGCTCGTTGCCAAGGGGGCGAACGTGAACGGGGACGGCGGAACAACTCCCCTGCACAAGTCGGCCTCGACCGGCCAAAAAGAGATCGTTGAACTGCTGTTGGCCAACGGCGCGAACGTGAACCTGACCATCGCATTCGGGGACACGCCGCTGGACTGGGCCGTCAGGAACAAAAAGGAGGACGTCGCCGCCATTCTCCGAAATCACGGAGGCAAAACCGGGGCCGAACTGGAAACCGGAGGCAAATGAAACAACTCGTGATCACAACCATCGCAGCCGCGCTGTTGGTGGCGGGGACGTCTGCGACAGGTGCCGGGCCGTTGGGGCAACTTGCCCAGGCGGAGGGTGGCGATTCGGTTCGCGTTGAGGCGGGGATCTCTTCAGCAAGCGGCGGCCTGCGGTTGAATGAAATCCTTGCCTCGAATCGCGCGGGCCGGCTCGACGACGAGGGGCAGACCAGCGACTGGATCGAGATCCACAACCCGGGCGCCTCGCCGATGCGGCTCGGCGGGTACCGGTTGACCAACGATTCCAACGTCCCCGACAAGTGGGCCTTCCCGAACAACCGGATCCCGGCGGGCGGGTATCATCTCGTGTGGATGTCCGGCCTTGACCGGGTTTCCCTCGCTCCCCAAGCGCTGAGGACATCGGCCGCCACGGTTCCATTCGAGACGATATTGATCAAGCCCGGTGCCGACTGGAGGTATCTCCTCGGATCCGGCAACAGGCAAAGCACGATCGGCTGGACCGCTGTCGGTTTCGACGATAGCGCGTTCGCGGTTGGCCCGGCCGGTTTCGGGTATGGGGATGAGGATGATGCGACCGAACTGCCCTTCGGCACGACGGCCGTCCTGATCCGGCGCGAGTTCACGCTGAAGGAGCCGCTGATGTCCGAGTCGCTCGTCCTTCAGGTGGACTACGATGACGGCTTTGCCGCCTACCTGAACGGGACGCGTGTCGCCGCGGTGAACGCCCTTGCCGGGGAACCGGGCCTCGACAGTGTCGCGAGCGGCAGTCGCGAGGCGGGCTTCGCGGAACGGTTCGACCTCTCGGCACACGCCGGGCTCCTTCGGCAGGGGAAGAATGTGCTGGCGGTCGCGGGCTTGAACACGCATCGGGAAAGCTCGGACATGTCACTCCGGATCGCGCTGGGTGTGCTTCCCTCCGTGTGCCACGCCAATTTCCGTCTAAAGAAAGAGGGCGGGAGGCTCTATCTGGTCGCTCCGGACGGAAGCATCGCCGACCAAGTGAAGTACGAGCAACAGATGGCGGACCAGTCTCTTGGGCGACCCTCTACCGCACCGGCTCTCTGGGGTTTTTTCCTGACACCCACCCCGGGCGCATCCAATGCCGGCCCACAACAGGTCAAGCCGGTCGACTCAAAGCTGGTGTTATCCCCCAAGCCCGGTGTTTACGAGACCGGGGTGGATGTGCGGATCACTGCCGAGGCATCCAACAGTGTGGACATCCGCTACACGCGTGACGGCGCCGAACCAACTGCTGAGAGCAAACGGGTGGACGGGCTGATACAACTGGACAAGACGGGGCTGTTTCGCGCGGCGGCGTTCGTGGGCAGGGAGCGGGTTGGAGCGATCAAGTCGGCCACCTACCTTGTCGGGCGGCAACCGACGCTGCCGGTGATGTCGATCTCGATGAAGCCGGAAGATTTTTACGAGGTGCACATGCGCAGCAGCGCCACCGGACGGGGCAGCGAACGCACCTCCCACATGGAACTGTTCAACACGAAGGGCAAACGCAAGGTATCGACCGGGTTCGGCCTGCGGCTGCATGGCGGCGCCGG
>Ga0257112_10000736_pt1 | contig 12869 bp, 15 predicted proteins | sample LP_taG_5_FD_191565 | JGI IMG/M metagenome (GOLD analysis project Ga0257112, IMG submission 191565) | Marine microbial communities from Northeast Subartic Pacific Ocean, Canada - LP_J_2015_P26_1000m | ecosystem: Environmental > Aquatic > Marine > Oceanic | place: Canada: Northeast Subartic...
CCTGGGTCACTAAACTTTTTCTTTAATTTTTTAACTTGCTTTTCTCTACCTGGGGGTGCTTTTTCAGTGGTAGCTGTGGAATCTTTTTTTTTGAAGTCAGGAGATACTGAATCATCAGCTGGTGCAACGGTAATTGCTATTGGAGTAGGTTCATTTTCTTCTTTTTCAGCTTCAAAACCCATTTCCCAATGACGCTTCTTCAGTCCATCTGACATTATGCTAAACATATCGTAACTGTCATCATGCATAGATGCAAATTTACGTGATAAATCTCTAATTACTTCTTCATGCTCTTCACCCGATTTAACACGGCTAATCATCTCATCAGTTGCTTTATCATAGTGATCTTTAAAATCAGCTACTGTTTGGCTATTATCGTCTCCACATAATTCAAATAATTTCATGATATATATACCTTGTAAATATTTATCATTTTTAACGCCTCAGCATTGGATAGATATCTTTAACTTTATGCTGATAACTTAACATTTCATAATCGAAAGGATATGCATCAGCAATTTTTTTACGTCTCTTACGAGAATTTTTAAATATTTTACCAAATGGATCAACTGCTTTAATGGCTTGAGCATGAGTAGTACCAGGGGTCATCGGAAAACTAATACCTGCTATATTACCACTTGCTGTAGAACCTGCTGTAGCTGTTTCTATTATGATATCATTTATTTTCATGTCTATATGCTTTCATTACCTGTGTTAATGGAAATGGTTTTACTAAAATAAATCGTAAAAGACCTCTAACTTCTGGATCTGTTATTTGATTAACATAATGAAAGACACGATTAATATCTTTATCATCCATATGACCGCCATCACTTTCGTTCAATGCTATATCACGTATTTTCATTATACCTCTATCGCATCAGGTTTAACAATTTTTTTCTTTTCTTTTTCTTTTCTCTGATTTTCTATATTACGCAATGTATCAAGTAATTTCTTACCAATGTCTTTAAATTCTTTATACTTTTGAGTATTTTTAACTTTGTCACTTAAAAATTCGTCCATGAAATTAAAATCTAATGGTAATTCATCTGGCCATGCTCTTGATGGAAGAGCAAATGATCCTAGTGCTAATGCACCAGCAGTAGCCGCCGCAGTTTTACCTACTTGCTTCATAAAATCTCTTCTATCTATTTCATTTATAATTTCATATAGTCTCATAATAATATTTACCCTTATCTCTCTCTATATCTTTGGAATTACACTAATTTTAGGAAAAGGTGCTGTCTTATTGTGTGATATTGGATATGGCTTTTCTACTTTAAAAGTAACTACCTGTGTTAACTCTTCTAAAGTATCTGAGTATGCTGTTTGTGGAGGATTTGCACTTGCTTTAATAAACAGTATTCCCATACCTCCTTGTTTAACTTTGAAATATGCACTTATGTTTGCCATGGCGTGATTGTGTCTTGCAACACCAGGATTACCATTTCTAATAGCATCTATAATATTTTTTGTATACGAATTGTTTTGAAATAATGCATTAACTATTTCTTCAACATCCTTAATCATTTGATCTTTTATTTCTGGATTATTATTAAATGCATTAATAATATCTTCGTAGCCACTTCCTGTTTTAGGTGTGTAATTAATTTTTCCAATATATGTTTCTTTAAATTTTTTAACCAATGGAAGATAGTTTGGAGCTGGCTGTAAATCATCATCAGTAAATCTACCAGCCTCTTTTCCACCTTTTACTTCAATTTCTCCTGCAGGCTCACCTCCCATACCCAATACGGTTAGATCACCTTTTTTTCCTTTAATTAATGTTTTACTGTGAGTTGCAAGTAATATTTCGCCAGGACCAATTCTTTGTGCTGGTTGATACATTAATAAATCTTTATAATATTGTTGTGTTTCTGTTGAAGCATTATAAAATTTTATAATCTTATCTAAAGTATTAAAAGGTTGTTTAAGCTGTTTAATATCAACGCAAGTATTATTTTTAATTTCTCTAATAATTGCTGACATTTCTTGAGTTGTTAAACCATTACCTATCATAGCTTTTGCAACTGCTTCGTAATACTTTTGTAAATCTTGATCTTTAACTTTTACTATAGCTCTAGCAACTTTTTTATACTGACTTGCATCACCACCTTGTGCTAGTCTAAGTGCTTTTTGAATCTTATCTAAAATCCTTGGTGAAACATCTCCAGGAAGACCAGCAACTCTTTGTGCTAAATCCTGTACTGCTTGTGGATCTTCTTTTAATATACCATGCTTAATTAAAAGTTTTTCTAACTGCTCTTTAATAGGTAGCATATAATGATTTTTTCTACCTTTAGTTAAGTATGATAATGTTCGCCATGTTTTAAACCAATCTTCTGTACCAGGTTTTGCAGTTGCTTTCATTCTTTGCCAAAGCTCTGTACCTGGATGCGTAAACAAGCTCATTGTTCCTTGATCATTTTGATATGGAACTTCTGCCTGATTCGATTTTCTAATTTTTTTAACTCTTTTAGCTTCTAAAACTTTTTTAATTCCTTTAGTTACTTCAAGCAAATCAATTTGTTGCTGTAACGTTAAATTTTTATTTGAACCATTAATACTAATTAATATATTTTTCATTCTATTAATTGATTCTAATTTTTTAGATTTTGGTTGACCTTTAGTATTCATTATAGGTGGAACTCCTTTTTTAGTAACTTTAAATCCTAATTTTGCTGATTGCTTCTTAATTGCATCCATACCAACATCTGCTGTAGTATTTACACCTTTAACAATTAATCCACCCCATTCTTTTAAGTTATCTTTATTTTTAATTTGTGTTAATGCATCTTGCACTTTTGATATTGGATCTTCATCAGCTTGATACTTAATTCCAAGGCCACCTCTATTACTCCATGCCTGAACATTTTTACCTCTATCATCAATTAATACATTTGGTGTACCATCTTGTTGTGTAGCATATGAATCTTTTCTACCAACTACAATAACATTTTCTGGTTGTATAGCAAGTTCACGTTGTATCCATTTACGTTTATGTGCTTCACTATTTTTATGATCACCTCTTAATGGTGCTGACAAAATTGTATACCCACCAAACATTTCTGTAATCATCTGCAATAACTTATCTGTAGTTGGAAACTTTGGCAATCTACTAAAAAAATCTGTACCTACCATTTTGTCTAATGTTGGATCTGTTTTAGCAGATGGTATATCTTTATAATTTCCTGATTTAACACCTGCCAGTTTAGCCCACTCTTCAAAAAAGTTTGCTAACACACCATCTAGATCAACATATACAATTGGCTTACCTTCTGGTGCTTCTTTTAATTTTGTAAGTTTTCTTGCATAAGCAAGTTTTTCTTTTGCATTTAAATATGAACCATACAATGAACTAAATTTTTTTATTTTATCAAAAACTATTGTTGTTTCTGTTAACTTTGAAAGTTTTCTTGCGTGAGCAAGTTTTTCTCTTGCCTTTAAATACAAATCATAAAGCGAAACTTTTTTTCCATCTGGACTATAAATTCCTGGAAACTCAAATGACCAGCCTAACGAAGAACCATAAACAAATTTAACTAATCCTACTGTATCATTGCTAAAATATCTAGCAAGTCTAATTCTACCATCATTACCAGTTAATGTATCAATTATTTTTCGTGCTTCATCTGGAGTCATTGCTTCATCTCTCCAATCATACTCATGATCATATGCTTTAGTTTCTTCAAATTCATCACCTTTATGCTTTACATAACCTTTATCTACTTCCTTTTTTTTATCTTTTATTGTTTTTGGTCTAAACTTTGGATCTGCTAATTGTTTAGCAACTGGATTTGGATTTTTCTTTGATGGCTCTGGCATTTTTGGTTTAGTTGTTTCTGTAATTCCCATACCTTGTCTTACTTTATTATAAATTGTGTGTTTAAGTTTTTCACCACCATCAATAGTTTGAGCAAATGATTTAAAATCTCCTGCTCTAGCAAATGCTCTAGCTTTAGTTGCCGACACACCTTGAACATCAGTTGCATCTGCATCGCGTTCACCTGAACTAATTACTTGAAATTTTTCAATACCAAAATCTTTCATATATGGTTGCATTTGTGATTGAAAATCTTGTTTTCTATCTGAACCAACTACTAATGTCACATCATTATAATGCTTACCTAATTCTTCAAGTGCCTGCCAAGGATTCATTATCTTAGGATCATCAACAATATTAATTGTTGGAAACATTGCTCTCATTAATGTAATCTTATCTTGGTATTGCAAAGGATTTCGTTTTGGATCATTAGTTCTACCTGTAAAAACAAAATGATCTCCATTACCAGCTGACCGTTTAACCATATCTAAAAGATGAGCATGACCTTTAGTAGGTGGATTAAACCTACCAAATGTAAATGATGCCTTTGGAGCATGAGGTTGTATAAGTTCGTTTAAATGCATTACTCTTTCTCTATGTTCATATCTTTACGTTTCTTCCCTTGGCCTATATATTTTTTATAATTCCTTTTTTTATCTTTATTCATAGACGATGTTTTTACCTTCCCACCACCTATACTAGTACGTTTAGGTTTAGAGTCAATTGCCGATTCCAGTGCTTTATTACCTGACTTTTTCCCCATTTTTTCTACCTGATCTCATACCTGATAATGTTGATAATAATTCATCATCTAATTTATCTGAAATCCATTGCGATGGATCACCATCTCTTGCTTTTGCAACACCATATGGCATTTCACCTGAATTTAAATACAAACTATAAAGTGCATCATAAAATTCTTCATGGTCCATAATGTCGCCACCATTTTTAAAATCTATTACTTCTTTTGGAAATGCTTGTATAATATCATGAATTGATTGGTAATCACTTTCTGTAACTTCTGTATTTTCTCTTGCACCAATCTTTAAATTAACTTCATCATACTCACCATTTTCCATATTATCTAACTCTTGATCAGCTATATCTTTAGCCGCCATACTTCTTGTTAACCCTGGCCATTTATGCCTAGCCATATGTCCTGCATCAGTTTTAGCTACATTATCTATTAACATACGCCATAATTTTTGTGCTAACGTGTGATCATATACACTTTTAACTCGTTTACGCATTAAGTTTATAATAATTGGCATATACTGACGCTTATATAAAGCAGGGTCATTTTGTGCTATTGTTACTAATTCTTTAGCATCTGCTATAGAATCACTATCTTGCTCTTGCACCTCTATCAAATATTGTTTAAATGTTTTATCTGTCATGACTATTTTATCCTTAAATTGTATATACATTCATATTTATGCTGTAGTTAACTATTTGATTTAGTTAATAAGTTGTTTGATTAACAGGAACACCACAGTTAGCAAGTTCACGCATAACGTTTTGTACTCCAATTACTTGTCTAAATGCATCATGAAGGGCATGATGCTTATCTGCTTTTGGCATTTTTGGATCAACACCTAAATCAAATAATGTTCTAGTATCACGTATATCATAATAATTCCAACGAATACCTAATTCAAGTTTACGGCATACTTCTTCAATTATCATTAAATCGAAACATGAACCATGACTCCATGGTTGCTTAATACCAAATGCAAAGCTGTTTAACATACGCATAGCTATAGAAATATCTATTCTATTTCCATCTCCTAATGCTTCTTCTTGTGCTTCTTTTGATTGTGTAGCCCACCAATTAATAGTATCTTCATTAGTAACTAACCCAATTTTTAAACATGAATCAAGATCGATTCGTTTATAAAAAACTTGATTTGGAGGTAATTGACCTACAGTTATTTTTCTATAATCTGTGTGTGGGTCAAACTTGATTGCGGCCATTGTAACAATAGCGGCATTATTAGATGTAGAAAGTGTTTCTAAATCAATCATTAAATCCATAATTGTATTATAGCACGTTTAAGTTATTTGTAAAGAGACTTCTTTTTCACTCTTAACACTACTAAAACTTATTGAAATTCCAAGTCTTTCACCTTCCAATTGGCCAGTACAATGGATTCTTGTATTATTAAACATTAAAATAGATTTTGGTATTAATGGATATGCTTTACCAGATAAACTATAAAAATTATCAATTGATCCTTGTGCTTTTAAATGTGTATCATATAATTCTTGATTACATGATTCATTTGTTTTATCTGTTATATCATAATCACAAGGTCTTCCTAATACTCCAGTATTATGTTTAAAATATTGTATTTCATAATCTAAACACCATGTAACAGAATTTTCTAAATACTGTTGATCAAATATTACTAAATGTGGAATCTTATTTCCAGTATAATATAAAGGAATATTAATATTAATATCTGGACAACCATCTTTTAAAATATAATCAGTATGTGGAAGATATGAACCTTGATCATCAATTTTATAAAAATTATATGCGGCTAACGTACATGGTATCTTAATAAATTTTTTAATTATTGATACAAACCATTCTTCTTCTAATACGCCACTTTCTCCTTTATTCATAAGTCCATCATACTTTTCTAATTTGTTGTACTCATCAATCAAAAAATTAATTTGTTGATCAGTAAATACATTATTCTGTTGTACTGTTGCAATATTTTCTAACATATTATTTTATTAACTCTTTATTACTAAAATATTTTTTACTTTTAATACTAACAATATCTGTTGCTACGCAATCACCATTAAACCCACAAGGCTTACAATTATTTAATAATTTAACATCATCTGTGTAAGCATTACCAAATTTGTGTATATCTTGACAAGCATATCCTCTAAACATAGATCCATCAAAATCCATTGACAAACTAGTATAACCTGAATTACAATAAAACATATGATAGTTTCTCATATTATATACTACTGTTCTTAATTGCGTATCCATATGATGATTATTACCTTTATCATCTGTCCAGATAATACTTGACTTCTTTTGATCAGTAAGACCTTTTTTCATAAATTCTTTCATTTCATCATCATACACATCAGAAACTTCACCTTCTGACCCACGAAGATGTTTTAATATTATTTGAATATCTTTTTGAAGAACAACGGTTATAGCCCTTGCTTGATTAACCTGCTCCCAAAATGTACTCGGAACCATAACTAAATTTACACTAACATCTATATTATTACTTGTAATAAAATCTAACTTTTCAATAAAATTTTTAAATCTTCTATCTGTATTAATAAACTCTTTATGTAATGTAGCACTAACACTAATATCTAACTCATATTTTTTAACAATATCTACAAATTGTTTTAAAAAATCCATATTACGAGAAAGATTTGTAGTAATAGATACCTGAGTGTTAATATTATAACTTGCAATACCTCTCAAAATATCAAATATTTCTGGATGCCATAATGGTTCACCACCACTATAATTAAGATCTAACATTTTAAACTTATGCTTATTACAATGATTAACTATTTGTGTTTGAATTTTATTTAAAACTTCCCATGGGATATAATCTTTTTTATCTTTAGAATTATATCCTTCCCAACAATAAGAACATTTATAATTACAATATCTTATTATATTTGCGGCAAAAGTAAAAAAATATTTACCCTTAAAGAAATTCTTATGACCTATTTTGTGTAACTGATGTTTCATGCTCTTGTTTAACCGCTTTCTTATATGCATCTAGGCCAACTTCAATAGCATCTTGTTCTGGATTAGTTAACGTACCAACTACCGGAGTAGTAGCTTCAATATCAAAATCAATTGTCATGACATAATCTAATGCATTAAATAATTCTTCTGTTTCATCAGGTGTTAAATCTCTTGTAGTAGGCATATCATACGCATGACGACCTTCTTTAATATGATAAAACACATCAGTCTCTCCTTTAGTAACACTTATAACTGGCCTTAATACTCCTTCTGGCACAATTAAATCGATAGTTTTATATACTATACTAATTACTTCACGTGGCAATTCTTCTTTTACATACAATCTAATATGATGTTGATATGATCTCATTATTTGTCTCCATTCTTAATTTCAGTAATTGCTTCTTTATTTTTAGCAATTTGTTCGTCTTGCATTTCATCAATAATTGTTTTTATCTTTTCTGCTCTTTCAAGTTCTGTATCTAAATGTAGATTTTTATTAATTATCTTTTCCAACTTAAGATATGGTATTCTTTGGTTTGGTACATAACGCCATGTATATCCATTATCTCTGTAAATACCAAATACAGTTTCTTGAGCACCAACTTTAACAATTATTGCCATTTCACCATCAAGTAAAACTTCATCACCTTCATTAAATGCTGGATTGAATTTAAACTTTAATCCTTTAGCTAAAGAAGTTGCATAGTCTTTAAACCATACAGCAATGACTATTGATATTAATAGTCCTATCCATGGTAAAAGAACTCCAGTAAGATTTAAACTTTGTGTTGTAAGATCCATTATCCAGACCTCGATTTTGTTTCACCATCATAAGATGATGTTGATATACTAATCTTTCCTGAATTAACATACAAACCAAACCATGCCGCACCTGCACCAACTATTACTGATACAAATCCTGACTGTGCCATATTAGGCGCTTCAAGTCCCATGAACCATGTTACTGTCATCCAAAACACGTAACCATATAATCCAATTAAAATTCTTGGTACTAAACGATACGCATTAATTGTTTCTGGTATGTCTTTCTTAAATGTTCTCCACATAAAATACTCCTAGTATACTAATATTTATCTGATAAGAAAAAAGGTGCCATAGACTAACCCAGGCACCTTTTAATACTTAATTTTTAATTAGAGTTATTTTCTGGTGAAAGACCACCAAATAATCCATAGAGCTATAATACCAACCATTCCTTCACTTCCAAGTTGGTTTACAATATTGATAATATTAGATATTACATCAAATTTAGCAAATGCCGTAAACGCATCACCAAATAATACTTGTAAAACTACGCCAAATGCAATTAACGAAAATCCTACTTCTGTTAATTGTTTGACCCCATTGATAAATTTATCCCACATGAGTAATCTCCTTATATACGTAAGAGTTATATATAACTCACTGTTATTTACATTCAAGGCATTTACCTATTAACAACTACTATATTAGTGCAGTAGTTTGGATAAGTTATATGAATATCAAGCTATACGGGGCGTTAAAACAGGTTTAACGGTGCAAATACACACTATTATACGTTTAATCTTACTACTAATACTTGTATATTTTGAGATAAAATGTGGGTAAGTTGAGTATTATCTGGCAGTTGCTGGAACGGAATTACTTGATACAACTGGATGTTCGGCAAAGGCCATATAAAAATATCCTCCAGTTACATAGTTTACACTACTAAAACTGTTTCTTATTTTGAAACCATTAGAAAGAAAATCTACTTGTCCTGAACCATCTAATTGTGCATCAGTACTATTAGCTTTTAAATATTCATTTTCACAATTATATCCAGATCTTTTATTATCCATCATTATCCAATTATCTGATCCTGCCCATCCTTTAATCATAATCCACGCAGGCTTAAATCCTGTATAAACAATTGGGCCAGAAGTTGAATTTCCATCTCCCATATAAGCTCCAAATTTTGAAAAACCCTTAACTGGATTGAAACAATAAGCTATAAAATTTTGACTATTAACATTTACTCCAGCATAATCATCAACACCGAATGTTGTAGCATTAGGTAAATTGTCACCCATAATATTAGTATCATCTGCTTCAGCACTTGTTGAATTCAAATACAACATATTTGGATCTCCAGTGCTACTTAATCGTGAGTTAATAACAGACCAAAAAGCATTACCGGCACTTCTATTTTTAATAATAATAACTTCCGGTGTAGAAGATAAACCGTGACCAACCGTTTGATTAGCAGTACCATTACCTGTATAACCAACAATACTGAATCCAGCTGTTTGATCTACTGAAACTGTACTATTAATACTTCCATTTGTATTAGCTGAACCTGACCCACCTGCTTTCCAACACCAAGCAATAAAGTCTTGATCGACAGCATTGGTATCACCATAATTATCTAATTCAAATCCATCAGAAGTAATTCCAGTTGAAGAAAATATATCCCTATTATATTCAGCTTCAACACTATTTGTTGACAAATTTGGCGTATCATTACTACCAGAACCAAAACCTCTAACAACATCCATAAGATGGTGTTCATAAGTATCAGTTTCAGAACATTTTATCCAAATAAAATCAGAGGCAAAGCCAACTCCTGTTATATTGTGACCATTAGATCCATTACCAGTATAAACCTTTGCGTTAAAATTATCTTTAGGTTGAAAAGTTATATAAGCCATTATCCGTACTCCGCTAAATTCTTCGTACACAAAGCATAAAATCCTGAAGGTGGAGCATATTCAAAGGCTCCAAATCCAGCACCATCACTTTCTGCACTTGCTACTGCCGTTGTTCCAAAATATCCGTTCCCAAAATTATAATCTACTGTACAATCCTGTACAGAAGCCGCAGGAACTATTGGTAAATTATCAGTTATATTACTTGGCAAAGCATATCCATTTGTATTAGTTGCAGGATTAGATGAAGCACCCCAAGAATTATTTGATGCAAAATACAATTTACCATTATCTACATCTAATGCTACTCCAATAATTTCTCCTTGTGAATTGCCTGACCCAAACCAGGTACCTCCACTTGATGAACCATTATAATAAATGTCTCCGCCACCTGTATTTAAAGAAGCCGCTCCACTATTACCACCTACGTGAATACTATGAAGTGAATTATATCCACCATCAAGTTTAGCACTTGCAATTCCATTTTGTGTCCAATTAGTAATAGCTGTTAATTTAACTTCCCAATACCATTTTCCTTTTTCTACAGCCATTGTAGCAGGTAAACCAACCCAACTTGCACCATTAGTATAATTAAGACCACCTTTACTTAAAGTACCAGAATATCTATACGCAGAGTTGAGTGTGCAAAAATTATTCGATGGATTATCTTTTGTTGCTGTTAAAGTTCCACTTGTTGTCATTGTATGACTATTACTAGAACTATCTAAATCCATATTAGAAGAATCTTCCATTTTAAGGAACTCACCATTATTTCCGTATGTAACACTTGGTCCTGTATTTGGTTTCCAAATTCCTGATGTAGAATCAGTTGAACCAAAATTACTTGCAGGATAACCAGTTCCATCTATTAAATGCCAATGACTCATTAATCCATCAAAATATGCTCCAAGTATAAATGAATATCCAATATATGTAGGAATATTGTTTAACATCCACCAAGCCCATCTATCTGAGTCTGGATTTGCTGAACTTGAAAAAGACGTTTCTCTTACACCGTTTACCCATAATTTAATTCGATCACCGGCATCTCTATTAGTAGATGCTGTTGGATCATAATCAAAACAAATATGATACCAAGCAGTTGGATCACGAAATACTCTATTAGTAACAAACGAACCATATTCAGTACCACCGTGAACATTTTTCCAACACAATTGATCACTTGAATTAAACCAAAGGTCTGCATAATTAGAACCATTTTGTTTAGCACTTGCTATAACATTATTTGCACCTAAACCGGATCTTTTTAACCAAACAGATATAGTTAATGCTTGACTCGAACTTGTGCTACCTGGGGTTCTTGTAATATATGTATTTGCCATAATAATATTTATTTAATCCTAGTTAAACTGTCCACCACCTGTTATTGCGTGTGATATTGTAATTGTAAATTCCCTTGCCGCTCCAGATTGACTTTCCGCATCTGTTGGCGTTATTTCAAATGTATATGTTGTAGTTGTTGTACTTCCACTTTCAGTTCCTGAAAATGCTCCAGCTGATGACATTGATATACCACCTGGTAAAGTTCCACTAGTTTGAGCATACGTTACAGCACTATCTGAAGTTGCTACAACACTAGTACTAATTGTTCCGCCTGCTGACATACTTGCAATTGATCCTGCCGCAGTTGTCCAAGTTGGAGCAATACTAGATTGTAAAATTGCATTTGTTGTCACTACTGCATTACCATTTGGATTTTCAACTCTTAATCTATAGTCTCCTGATGCTAAAGTAAAAGATGCACTTATTGATGTAGCACTTGTAAACGAAACTACTGATGCTCTTGTTACCCCACCTGTAGAATTTATAGCTTCTACTATTGGCACTACAGTTGACGAAGACGCGAAATTTGTTCCTACAATTGCAACTGATGTAAGAGTGTCTGGTACAAGATACAAAGATGTAGATGTTATTGTTGGTTTTGTTTCTGAAATTCCTGTTAAAGCAGATCCATCTCCTGTAAATGCTGTAGCAGTAAGAGTACCACCAGAACTTAATGACATTGTTTCTGTTGCTGTTCCAGAAGAAGCAGTTTTAAAACTTAATTTTGTTGCATTATTGTCTGCCGCAAAAGTACCTTCAGCAACCGCTTCAATACCAGCGGCAACTAAAATTGCGTCTGTTCCAGATGTTTCACCTGGTGCTTGAAAGTCAATAACTCCTATTTTCTCACCTGTAGTAATTTCCTCTTCAGCAGTTTGTAATGTAAGAACCATTGGTGTATTGTCAGTTCCTAATCTATTTTTTAATACAAGACCTGAATCATGAACATGAGTTAATCTAACATCGGAATCTACACCCCAATATGTACTTTGATTGTCACCAGTAAACCACTGATAATCTGCAACCATTAAATCATTACCAACTGTAACATCACTATTAAAAGTAGCATCTCCAGCCTCTGACATATTCAACCATAATGCTGTAATTTCTGAGCCTCCGTCATTACCTTTGAATAGTAAATCTTGATCTGAAACTCTTGCTCTTATAGCCAAATCATTAGCAATCATAGAAATCGTACCAACAATAGTATCATCATCTGATAGAATAATGTCAGAACCTCCAGCGTCTAATGTAATGTCATTACTTGCAT
>Ga0257112_10000737_pt1 | contig 12867 bp, 11 predicted proteins | sample LP_taG_5_FD_191565 | JGI IMG/M metagenome (GOLD analysis project Ga0257112, IMG submission 191565) | Marine microbial communities from Northeast Subartic Pacific Ocean, Canada - LP_J_2015_P26_1000m | ecosystem: Environmental > Aquatic > Marine > Oceanic | place: Canada: Northeast Subartic...
GGGTCCAGCAGGTGCCGCTGATGACCTTGGACTTGGCCAGTTGCGTGAAACGGCTCGGCGATGCCTCGGCGACATAAAGGTAGCCGGTGCGGCTGAGGAGGATCAGCTTGCCGTCGGCTGCGGTGATCGAGGCGCACGGGATGCTGCTTTTCGTCCACTCGGTTTCGCCGGTCTTCATGTTGATGCAGCGGACGGTGCTGCCGCGCTCGATGCGGCCGTCCGCGCCGTACAAATAATCGCCGATCACGACGCCGGGGTTGAAGTGGACGCGCATGTTTCGGTTCTTCCACTTGGAGCGTGTGCTGTTGCCGCGGAGCTCGATCAACTCGCCGTCGCGGGAGTTGGAGGTGAGGAAAATCTTGCCGTTGTACAGCACCGGGTCCGCGGCGTTGACCGAGGCACTCGTTTTAAAGGACTTTGACCATAGCTGTTTACCTGTGGCGGCATTAACGCCGTAGGCACTGCTGCTGCCAAACATGATGAATGCCTCCGTGCCACGATGGTCGTAGGGAACGGGAGTCGCGTAGCCTGATGTGCCGGTGCCGGTTTCCCACTTAAGGCTGCCGGTTTTCTTGTTGAGGGCAATCCCTCGCGAGCCGACATTGTAAACAACCTTGTCTCCATGGATCAGCGGCGATGAGGCAAAACCCCAGGTAGGTGTCGAAACACGGTAGAGTTTTTTCAAATCCTTGTTCCACACCTCATCACCGGTGGCTGCTTCAAGACAAAACGCCTTTCCGGTTTTGCTGAGTGTGTAAACGTATTCGCCATCGACGGTGGGAGTCGTATTGGGCCCGCCATCGTATTGTCTGGGGTTTAATGCTTCAGAATAGGAATGTCGCCACAGGATATCGCCGGTCGCTTCCTCCAGGGCGTAAACTGTGTCGCGGTTGGATTTGTTGCCCATGGTGAACACCCGTCCGTCTGCCACAGAAACCGTGGCAAAGCCGGTGCCGACCGAGGCGTCCCACAATTGCTTGGGGCCGCTCGAGCCCCATTTCTCGAACCAGTCCGTTTCCTGCGAGATGCCGCTGTAATCCGGGCCGCGCCAGTTGGGCCAATCGGCCGCTTGGCCAAGCGCGCCAGCCGAGACGAGCAGCGCTGCTGCGATGATTGTTTTTTTCATAATCGATTCAATTTAGTGCGGGAAAGATAGGCCAAAAGTACCCCGCGTCAATGGAGTAGACGAATAAGTGCAGGGAATAAAGCATACCCAATACCAGCCATCCATCGCGGTAAAACAACCCTATCGGCGATTTTTGACCTTATCTAGCGCGTGGCTGCGGCAAAAAAAGTGTTAAAATCACGCAAAAAGTGCTTGACGGATCATGCGGCAGGAGGTCTTGTCGCCCCAGTTCGCACGGTGTTTGATGCGAGTGCTGTCGTGAATGTCCCCTACTGCTGACATCGCATCTATTTGAACATTCACCGAAGAGCTTGAAGGTTTCTTCAACCTTGGCGCTTCGGAACGAAATTTGGCCGGTCAAGCTCAGGCTTGGCCGGCTTTTTTGTTTCCGGTGCAACGTTGCGATTTTCTTGTCCGCCAACCGCCGTTGTGTGAGGCTGCGCGGCCCTATGCAATTATCGTGCGCCGGACTCATTCGCTTGGCCAGGCTGGCCCTGGTCGCCGTCGTCTCGTTGAGCTTGGCCAAGGCCGCCCAAGCCGAGGCGGCCAAGCCGAACATCATCTTCATCCTTGCCGACGACTTGGGCTACTCGGAGCTGGGCAGCTACGGGCAGAAAAAAATCAAGACGCCCCACCTCGACCGCCTGGCCACGCAGGGCATGCGCTTCACGCGCAACTACTGTGGCAACGCCGTCTGCGCGCCGTCGCGCTGCGTGTTCATCACCGGCAAGCACCCTGGGCACGCCTTCGTCCGCAACAATGGCGAAGTGAAGCCGGAAGGCCAGCGGCCCATCCCCAAGGCGGAGCAGACCATCGCCGAGTTGCTGCGCAGCCACGGCTACGGCACCGGCGCGTTCGGCAAATGGGGACTCGGCTTTCCCGGCTCGGAGGGCGATCCGATCAACCAGGGCTTCGACCGGTTTTTCGGCTACAACTGCCAGCGCCACGCGCACAGCTATTATCCGAATTATCTCTGGAGCAACCTCAAGCGCGTTCCGCTGAACAACAACCCGCCGGTGCCGGGCCACGCGTCGCTGCCCAGGGACGCCGACCCGGCCGACCCGCGCAGCTACGATATTTTCAAGGGACAGGACTACGCGCCGGACCGCATCAACGAACAGGCGCTGGCGTTCCTCCGCAAAAACCGCGACAAGCCGTTTTTCCTCTACTACCCGACCGTCATCCCGCACGTCGCGCTGCACGTGCCGGACGAGGAACTCGCGCCGTACCTCGCGCAGAAGTGGGACGACCCGCCATTCACCCGGGCCAACGGCTACGGCTACACGCCGCACTTCACGCCGCGCGCCGCCTACGCCGCGATGATCACGCGGATGGATCGCTACATCGGCCGAGTGCTCGACCTCGTCAACGAGCTTGGCCTCGCCGAAAACACGATCGTTGTGTTCACGTCTGACAACGGCACCACGCACCTGAAGGCCGAGGTGGACTACGACTTCTTCGAGAGCGTCAAGCCGTTGCGCGGCCTCAAGGGGTCGCTGTACGAGGGCGGCGTGCGCGTGCCGCTCATCGTCCGTTGGCCCAGTAAAATCAAGGCCGGCAGCACCTCCGGCTTTGTGACCGGCTTCGAGGACTGGATGCCGACGCTGCTCGACTTGATCGGCGAAAAAACCAGCGCGCCTGCCGGCATCGACGGCATCAGCATCGCAAACACGCTGCTCGGTAAAAAGCAGCGGCCGCGCAAGTTTCTCTACCGCGAATTCTCCGGCTACGGCGGGCAGCAGGCCGTGTGGGCCGGACGCTGGAAGGCCGTCCGCCAAAACATCCTCCGTAAAAACAACAAAGCCCCGCTCAGGATCGAGCTGTACGACCTGGAGGCCGACATCAGCGAATCAAACAACGTCGCCGCCAACAATCCCAAGGTCGTGGCACGGCTGAAAAAAATAATGACCCGTGAACACACGCCTTCCGAGTTTTACCCCATCAAGCCCTTGGATTAGCCTTTACCGAAACATGTCTGCCTCGCAACTCCAACGACTTCTGAGCACCGCCACGGCAGTGGCCTTGGCTGGCTGCGGTGCCAGTCAAACCGGCGGGGTGGATGCCACGGTTTGGCAGGCGGTGGAGCGGGGCGACGTGGCTGCGGTGGCGAAAAACCTGGGCGGGCCAAGCTTGGCCAATTCCACCAATACCGCCGGTAACTCGCTGCTTTACGAGGCAGTCGCCAGTCCGGACTTGGCGGTCGCCCGACTGCTCTTGGCCAAGGGCGCGGATGCGAATCAGCGAAACCAGTTTGGCCGAACCCCGCTGCATCGGGCCGCCGACGAAGACCGGCTTGAGGTCGTGCGATTGCTTCTGGCCAAGGGCGCGGATGTGAACGCACGCGATTGCCGGGGATCCACGCCGCTGATCGCCGCCGCGGAGTTTGCCAGCCTGCCGGTGCTCGAGTTGCTGGTCGAGGCCGGCGCGGATGTGGCCACCGGGAACCATTACGGTCGCAGCGCACTGCACAACGCGGCCAAGCGCGAAGACCCCGCAGTAACAAAATTCATGATCGCCCACGGTGCCCGGCTTAACCAGATTTGCGAGTACGGCACGCCGCTGGACCTGACCGCCAACAGCGGGATCGCCGATGTGCTGCGAGCCGCTGGCGGATTAGAATCCGCCACAAAAAGCATCGCCTCCAGAACGCACCAAAGTTACCTCACCAAATTGCCCTCGACGGAGTAGTCGCAGCGGTTCTTCCTCCACACTTTTATCCCATGCTGTTAACCTTCGGGGCATGGCGAAGACTGCATTGCTGTTTGCCGGGCAGGGGGCTCAGGTTGTCGGGATGGGGCGGGACCTGGCGGAGTCGCATCCCACGGCCAAGGCGTTGTTCACCCAAGCCGACGAGGCGCTGGGCTATAGCTTGAGCGGGATTTGTTTTTCCGGGCCGGAGGAGGAATTGGTGCGCACCGAGCACGCGCAACCGGCGATTTATCTCGTCGGCTGGGTTGCGCTTCAACTGCTCCGTGAGCAGGCGCCGTCGCTGGCGTTCGACGCGACGGCCGGCTTGTCGCTGGGCGAGTTCACCGCGCTGGCCGCGGCCGATGCGCTTGGCTTTGAGGACGGGCTTCGCGTGGTGCGCCGCCGGGGCGAGGTGATGCAGCACGCCTGCGAGGCCAGCGCCGGCGGCATGGCGGCGATCGTCGGCCTCGACGAGGAGGCGGTGCGCGACGTTTGCGGCCAGGCCGGCGTGAGCTTGGCCAATCTCAATTGCCCCGGACAAATTGTCATCTCCGGCGACGCCGACAAAATGGAAGCCGCCTGCGACGCCGCGAAAGCCGCCGGGGCCAAGCGTGCCATTCCGTTGCCGGTCGCCGGGGCGTATCACTCGCCGTTGATGCAACCGGCGCAGGCCGGCTTGGCCGAGGCCTTGGCCAAGGTCGAGTTGCGCGAGCCATCGGTGCCGGTTTACAGCAACGTCACCGGGCAGGCGCACGCCGCCGCCGGCACGATCGCCGCCACGATGGTCGATCAGGTCACCTCGCCGGTGAAATGGGAGGCGTGCATCCGCGCGATGATCGCCGACGGCATCACGCGATTCATCGAGCTTGGCCCAGGCAAGGCGCTGAGCGGTTTCATGCGGCGGATCGATCGGGATATCGAGATGCTGAACGTCGCCGACTGCGACAGCTTGGCCAAGGCGGCCGAGTCGCTCAACGGCTGACTTGAAAACCGGGCCTCGTGGTGTAACCGTCTGCGGCCAGCGAGAATCGTCAATGGCCTCCACACTCAAGTCACTTCGCGCCCTCTCCGCCCCGTCCCGGGTGCGGCTGTTGGCGCTGCTCAACGAGAGCGAGTTGACGGTGCGGGAGTTGACCGAGATCACGAACATGCGCCAGTCCGGCATATCGATGCACCTTGGCCAGATGCAGGAGGCCGGCCTCGTTGAGTCGAGTCGCGACGGCAAAAACGCCTACTACCGCGTCGCCCGTGACAACGGTGCCGACAGCAACAAGCTGGTGGAGTTGGCAGCCGCCGGTGCGGTGGAGATCCCGGAGCACACGTCTGACCTGGTGAACCTGAAACGCATCCTCGAGCGGCGTGAAAATCAGGACCTCGTTTATTTCAACCGCGTCGCCGGCCGGTTCGACAGCGTGTACGGGCCGGGCCGCTCGTGGCAGGCGTTTGGCCAACTGCTGCTTCGGCTCGTGCCGGAGATTGTCGTCGCGGACCTCGGCTCCGGCGAGGGCTTGTTGAGCGAGTTGCTCGCGCGCAAATGCAAACGCGTCATCGCGGTGGATAACTCGGCGGAGATCGTCAAGTTCGGTAAGGCCAAGGCGGGGCGAAACGGCCTGGCCAACCTCGAGTTCCGGCGGGGCGACCTGCAGCATCCGCCGATCGACGACGCGTCGGTGGACCTCGCGATCCTCAGCCAGGCGCTGCATCACGCCGAGGAACCGGCGCAAGCCATCGAGAGCGCGTTTCGCATCATCAAGCCCGGCGGCCAGCTGATGATTCTCGACCTCGTCGCGCACAAGTTCGACCAAGCGCGCGAATTGTTCGGCGACCGCTGGCTGGGGTTCGCCGAGAGCGAGCTGCACCAGTGGCTCGAGTCGGCCGGCTTCGCGCAGATCGACATCAGCGTCGTGTCACGTGAGGAGGAGGAGCCGCACTTCGAGACGCTGCTGGCCACCGCGACGCGGCCAGCCTAGGCCGGGCGACGAATGGGATCGCACCTTTACAACAGCCGGCTCGGCAAGGTCGCCTGGTTCGTGCGCCGTTTCGGCGCGGCTGAGTTGTTTCTCAAGCCGTTGCGGTGCGCGTTCGCGCCACTGATCATTCCGTGCCTGGCCAGGGCGGAGTTTGTGTTTGAGGACAAAACCCTGCCGCTGTTTTATCACCGCTACAACATGACGTGGGCCACCGAGCGTGCCGTGGAGGTGCCAATTGCCCGAGAATTTCTCGAGCGGTTCGCCGGCAAACGCGTGCTCGAGGTCGGCAACGTCACGCCGCACTACCTCGACACCGCGCATACGGTTCTCGACAAGTACGAACGCGGCCCTGGCATTATCAACGAGGACATCGCCGACTACTCGCCGACGGAACGGTTCGATTTGATTCTGTCCGTCTCGACCTTTGAGCACATCGGATACGACGACGAGGCGAACGGCGAAAGCGGCGAAAAAATCAGCCAAGCCATCACGACCTGCCGGGGGTTGCTGACTGCGGGCGGACAGCTCGTGCTGACGTTGCCGCTTGGCTACAACCGGGCGCTCGACCGCATGATCGCCGACGGGCAACTCGGCTGCGACCGCGCCACTTTTTTCAAGCGTACCGGTCGCTCGGCTTGGCAAGCCGTGGACGCCGAAGCCGCCCTGGCCTGCGAGTACCGTCGGCCGTTTCCGTACGCCAACGCCGTGATGATCGCGCAGTTTGGAGGGTTGCCCGAATGAAGCCGCTGCGCTTTCTCATGCTGAACTGGCGCGACACGGAGAACCCCCTCGCCGGCGGCGCGGAACGGGTCACGCTGAGGCACATGGCGGAGCTAGTGCGACGCGGGCACGAGATTGTCTGGTTCGCAAACCACTTCGACGGTGCCGAGCGCGAGACGGCGATCGACGGCATCCGGATCATCCGTGGCGGCGGGCGCGGCACGTCCATTTTGCACGCGCGCCGGTGCTGCCGCGAGCATGGGCCGTTCGACCTGGTGATCGACCAGCACCACGGCCTCCCGTGGTTCGCTCACTGGTGGTCCGGCACGAACTGCGTTGCCTACATTCACGAGGTGCTCGGGCCGATTTGGCGCGCGTTTTACCGTTGGCCGACCAGCGCGATCGGCCAGGCACAGGAGCGGTTTTTTCAGCGGCTTTACGCCGGTGTCCCGTTTTGGACCGTGTCGGAATCGACGCGCCAACAGTTACTCAGCCACGGCGCGCGACACGTGCGCGTTTGGCCAAACGGCACCGACACCGAGCCGATGCCGACCCTCCCGGCCAAGCCTTTAGCCAAGCCGTTGCGCCTCATCGCGCTCGCGCGTTTGGCCCCGAACAAGCGGATCGACCACGTGGTGCGGGCGCTCGCGTTGCTCTGCGAACAGGGCTGCGACGCGGAGCTGACCATCATCGGCTGGGGACAGGACCAATGGCGGCTCGAGGCGCAGGTCAACGAGCTTGGCCTGTCGGATGCCGTGAGGTTCGCCGGCCGGCTCGACGATGCGGAAAAAAATGTAGAACTGCAAAAGGCGCACCTGCTGCTGCACACATCGATGCGCGAAGGCTGGGGGCTCAATGTGATCGAAGCCAACGCGATGGGAACGCCGGCGGTGGTATATCCGGTCGGCGGTCTCGTGGACTCGACTGTGCACGGGCAGACCGGCTTGGTCAGCGAAGCCGAGACGCCGGAGAGCCTGGCCAAGACCATCACCGGCTTGGCCAACGACCCCAAAAAGTATGACATGATGCGAACGGAGGCTTGGCAGCGGTCGTTCGATTTTCGCTGGGGACAGGTGCTGCGCCCGACCTGCGACTGGCTGGAAAACATGGCGCGCGGAGAAACGGCAACGTAACTTCCCCGCCGGGCGATTGTATCACTACGGTTCGTGGCATCACTTTTCGAGATTAAATCCCTGACTCACCGGTACGGTTCCGTGCTGGCGCTGGACAACTTGTCGTTGTCCATTGAGCCGGGGGCGATCGGCTTGGTCGGGCAGAACGGCGCGGGCAAGTCGACGCTGATCAAGATCCTGCTGGGCCTAGTACGGCACACCGCCGGCACGGTGCGGGTGTACGGCTCGGACGTGACCCGGAACGGGGTCGGGCTGCGTGGCCGCATCGGCTACATGCCGGAGCGCGAAGGCGTCGTGCCGGGACTCAACGGCATCGAGTTTGTCGCGTTGGCCGGCGAGTTGAACGGCATGCCTCGCAAGCAGGCGTTGCGGCAGGCGCACGAGATTCTCTCGCAGCTTGGCCTCGAGGAGGCGCGCTACCGCCGGCTGGAGAATTACTCTGCTGGCATGGTACAGCGCATCAAGCTGGCGGCCACGCTGGTGCACGATCCGGATTTGCTGCTGCTCGACGAGCCGACCTCGGGGCTGGACCCCGACGGCCGCACGGCGATGCTCTCGCTGCTCAAGTCGCTCGCGCGGCGGCCGGGCAAGTCGCTGGTTTTGTCCACGCATCTGCTCGGCGACATCGAGCGGGTCTGCCGGCACGCGATCATTTTGGAGGAGGGCGCCGTCGCGGCGTCGGGCACACTCGACGAGTTGCTCGCCGGCCAACCACACGCTTTTTTGCTCCGCTGGAAAACCGGCGGCGACGCAGCCGACCGTGACTTTCTCGCCGCACTGCAGCGGGAAGGCGCGGAGGCTACTCGCGGCGATGAGCTTGGCCAAGCGCGCGCGGTGGTGTCGGAGCAGTGGCCGACGCAGCGGTTTTTTCAACTCGCCCGCGAGTGCGGCGTGACGCTGACCGGCCTCGAGCCGGAGGAGATGGATTTGCGAACGGTGTACCGCCGACTCGTCGGCATGGAGAGCGCCGCGCGACCAGTCATCGGCTTGGCCAAGCGCGACGAAAGCGGGGTGGCGGCATCGTGAACGACTCATCGGCGACAGACTGGATAGAGCGGCCGCGAGCGGCTTGGCTGGCTATTTGGCCGATCGCGCTCACGGCGTTGCGGCTGGTGTTTCGCCGCAAATTGTTTTGGTTGATGCTGGGTTTTGCGCTGTTGAATTTCCTGTTCGTGTTCGGCGCGATTTATCTGCTGGCGACATTGAAGGCGCAGCAGCCGGAGATCGGTAAAATGCTCTCGGTGATGCTCCCGGACTTGGCCGGCACGGGGAAAACATTTCTCAACTTCATGCTGGCGCAGGGCACGGTGACAATGATTTTGCTGGCGTTCGCTGGCTCGGTGCTGGCCGGCAACGATCATCGACGGGGAGGGCTGACGTTTTATCTGTCGCGCCGGATCAGCGTGCTGCACTACGCGGGCGGCAAGTTGCTGGCGATCGGTTTGCTCGTCAGCCTGACGACAACGCTCCCGGCGCTGGTGCTGTTTCTTGAGCAGGGAATGCTGGGCGACACGGCAAAATATTTCGGCGAAAACTACACTATCGCTTTTGGCATCCTCGGCTACGGCGGGCTGATCGCCGTGACGCTTGGGCTCCTGTTGTTCGCGCTCGTGTCGTGGATGCCCCGGCCGGTGCCGCTGGTGATGTCGTGGGCTTGTCTGTTCTTTTTTCTGCCTGTGCTCAGCGAGATTTTGAGCAAGGTATTCGACGACCGGCAATGGCGGTTGCTGAATCTTTGGCGCGACATTTACGCGGTTGGCAGCCGCTGTTTTGGCGAGGCGGCGGTGCGCTCCCGTGACGTCGCGCAATTGTCGGAAGCGGCGGCGGTGATCGTCGCCGTTTGCCTCCTCTCATTTATCGCGATCGTGTTTCGCATTCGCCAATTGCGGCACCAGTCATGAACACCGAATCCAGAGTGACGACTGCCCTGGCCGAGGTGCGAAATGTGTCCAAGTGGTTCGGCCCGGTGATGGCGCTCAACGGCGTGAGCCTCGAGATCGGCTCCGGCATCACCGGCTTGGTCGGGCCAAACGGCGCGGGCAAAACGACGTTGCTGCGGCTGCTCACAGGCCAGATCAAGCCAAGCTTGGGCGGGATCGACGTGTGCGGCCGGGACGCCTGGTCGGCCAGGGCGAAAGATCACATCGGGCTGTGTCCATTCGGCGACGCGACGTGGGATGAGTTGTCGGGGCGGAAGTTGATGCGCGTGACGGCCGGGCTGCGAGGGTTCACCGGGGCCGAGGCGCGGCGGCGTGCCGAGTCGGTGCTCGAGACGGTCGGCATGGCCAAGCGCGCCGATCGCCCGGTGCGTACCTACTCGAAAGGCATGCGGCAACGCATCAAGCTTGGCCAAGCGCTGGTGCACGACCCCGATTTGCTCGTGCTCGACGAGCCGCTCAACGGCGTGGACCCGGTCGGCTGCGAGGAGTTGAACGAGTTGTTCCGCACCTTGGCCGCGCAGGGAAAAGCCGTGCTGGTGTCGAGCCACATTTTGCACGAGATGGATCAGTTGGCCGATCGCATCCTGTTCATTTGCCGGGGCAAACTGCTGGCCTCCGGCTCGCTGGCGGAGATTCGCGACATGCTCGACGACCACCCGCTGAAGGTGCGCCTCTCGTGCGGCTCGCCGCGCCGGATCGCGCCGCAACTGCTCACGCTCGAGTCGGTGAAATCCGTGAGCATCGAGCCACCGAGCGACCTGCTGCTCGAGGTGCAGAACCCGGGCCGGTTTTATGCCGAGTTTGGCGAGTTCGCTGCCGGGAACGACGCGCAAGTGCAGCGACTCAAGGCCACCGACACCTCGACCGAGGCGGTGTTCGACTACCTGATGGAACGCGCCGCGCGCCCGGAATAGCAACATGGAAACCGCCAGCAAAACATCGACCTTGGCCGCCTGCTTGCAGGTGTTTCGACTGTCATTGCGTCGGCAGTTTTTCACGCGGCAAACGATCGTCATGCTCGTGCTGCTGGGGTTGGCGGTGCTGATCACGTATCTGTGGTCGCTGCCCAAGCCATGGCATCTCGACTCGCGCACCTCGGCCGAGTTGGCTCGGCAAATCCTGCTGCCACTGTACATGGGTTTCCTGCTGCCTGTCATCTGCCTCGGCTACGCCTCGGCGGCCATCGCGGACGAGCGCACCGACGAAACACTCGTGTACCTGCTCACGACCAACATCCCGCGCCCGCTGGTTTACCTGTCAAAATACGCCGCCGCACTACTGCTCACGCTGGGCATGGCACTCGGCGGCTTGGCGGCACTGTGCCTCGTGCCGGGTGAGATTGGCCGCGAGGCGCTCGGCGTTTTTTGGACCGTCACTGTCTGCGCGACGGCGGCTTATGTGGGATTGTTTTTGCTGTTCAGCGCGATGGTGCGGCGGGCGACTTTTCTCTCGCTGGCCTACGCGCTGATGATCGAGACGCTCACTGGCAACATCCCCGGCTTTGTCAAGCGGATCACCGTTTCGTTTTACGCCAAGAGCTGGCTGTACGAGTCCGGCGAGCCGCTCGGCCTTGCGCCGAAGGAGGGCGTTGCGCTGAGTCTGTTTGATCCGGTGTCGGCGGCGACAGCGCAGTGGGTGCTCGGCTTGGCTTCGGCTGGGTTTATCGCGCTGGGCATGTGGATTTTTTCGCGGAAGGAATATGACTGAGCCGCTGCGCCAAACCGCCGAGCGGGCGCTGCGCCGGTTCGCCCCACCGCTGTACCGCTGGTTGCAGCGCCGTTCCGGCCAGCGCTTGGCCAAGCGCTTCGGCACCGCCGAGGAACGCTTCCGGCACATTTACAAATCGAACCACTGGAGCGAGGCCGAGTCGGTGTCCGGCCCCGGCTCGACGCTGGAGGAAACCGAGCCAATCCGCCGCGAGTTGCCGTCACTGCTCAAGGAGCTGGGCGCGACCTCGCTGCTTGATTTGCCCTGCGGTGATTTTCACTGGATGCAACACACCGACCTGGCCGGCATCGACTACATAGGCGGCGACCTGGTCGGCGAATTGATCGAATGCAACCAGGCGCAGCACGCGCGCGACGGCGTGAGCTTCCGTAAACTGGACTTGGTTCACGACAAATTGCCGCAGGTCGATGCCGTCCTCTGCCGAGACTGTCTCGTGCACCTGTCGTTTGCCGATGCGCACGTAGCCCTGGCCAATGTCGCCCGCTCCGGGGCCGGGTGGCTGCTGACGACGAGCTTCCCGAGTGCCGAGCGAAACGACGACATCGTTACCGGCCAATGGCGCCCGCTCAACCTCACGCGCCCCCCCTTCAACTTCCCTGAGCCAGCCAAGCGCATCGCCGAAAACTGCACTGAAAGCGAGTTCGCTGATAAAGTTCTGGGCGTGTGGCCAATCGCCGATCTGCCTCAAGCCGGGTGCTCGTGACAATCCATCTCGCTTGGCCGAGCGGGGTTAGCGGGGCCGGCGTTCAGGGCTTGGGCGCAGTTCAACCTCGTCGAGTTTTCCGTCGCTGTTGCGGTCGAGCGACTTTAACCGGGCGACGGCTTGCTCGATTTCGCGGGCTGAAATCTCGCCGTTTTTGTCTCTATCCAGCACGTCCATTGCCGGGAGCAATTGCGTGACTCTCGGCGGGCCGCCGGGGGGATTGGGCGGTCGCCGGCGCTTTTCTCGGCCCGCAATGGGTTCGCCTTCGCTTTTGCCGGCCAACTGGGATTTCACCGACTCGATGCGCCGGGTGATGAACGGTTTGATGGCCAGGACCCGTCGGTTCACCGCCCGATTGATGCCTTCGCTGTCGCCGTTGATGCCTATCCGGAGTCCCTCCGATCCGGGGCCATCGATGTCCTTTTTCACATGCGGAGCGATGGCCTTTTCGAATTCCGCAATGCGGGCAAAGTATTTCTTTTCGGTGAAATCATTCTTCATCAATTTGGTCACGGCATTTCTGTAAAGCTTTGGGAATTGTTCGGTCGCAAACAATCGTTCGACAATGCGGTGGCGTGAAATCCACGGGCGATCAATGTCCCATTTGACCAGCATCTCTGGCGAGCGTCCCATGGTGAAGGTGCCGAACGTCTCGTTCAGATCCCACGGCAACATCCGCAGTCTGCCGTCGGCCTTGTCCATCAACAGATAGTAGTTGTGCGGCATGCCGATATAGCTGTCGATGTTCACCAGGATGGAGGTCGCAGCGAGGTAGCCGGCGAACTGTTCGAGGTTCATGCGTTTGCCGATCTCGCGGGTGAACTCGTCGTCCGATCCTTGCTCGACCAACTTGAGTAGC
>Ga0257112_10000738_pt1 | contig 12855 bp, 16 predicted proteins | sample LP_taG_5_FD_191565 | JGI IMG/M metagenome (GOLD analysis project Ga0257112, IMG submission 191565) | Marine microbial communities from Northeast Subartic Pacific Ocean, Canada - LP_J_2015_P26_1000m | ecosystem: Environmental > Aquatic > Marine > Oceanic | place: Canada: Northeast Subartic...
ATATCTGCTTGGGGTACACCTTTCAGTACTTCTGTTCTTTCTGGTGGGAAAAGGAAAGTAAGATTCAATCTTGCCCATTGTGAACGGTCAAGATGCCTATATTCTGCTTCTGAGATTATAGATGGGCTAAGTTATTACTGTAATATTGACGTCTTTGTCGAGCCTGATAATACAGTAACCAGACTGGATTATATTGCGGAAGGAGGAGAAGGTAGTTGTCTAAGGCTAATTAGTGAGTTAGGAGTATAATGTATAATGTATAATGATTGGTCAGAAGAAGATAGGGCTCGCCAAAGTAAAAGGCATGGTGGCGTATACTAGAAAGAGGCCGCTATCACTACTATAGAATAGTAGTCAGACGAATGGATTTTTGTTATACCGTTCTTGGCGGAGATAGTTTTTGGGGCTTTGATAAAAATTATTTTTTGCTTTTTAAATCTTTTAAAGGGGTATAGCAGGAACGTGACAAGGACTTTAAAGCCTAATTATGAAAGGAAAAAAGAACAAGAAAGGAAAGATAAAGAATAATGTAGAGGAGAATACGAGTGGCTAAGCCTAATTATAATTTCGAAAAGCGCCAGAAAGAACTAGCCAGAAAGAAAAAGAAGGAAGAGAAGCGCTTGCAAAAGGCGAGTGTAGCCGATAGTCAGCCGCAGGATGGTCAACCTATGTCAGGAAACGATGACAAAGCGGTTCCAACCGGCGACTTATAGCAAACTAGTCGAAGTCAATAAATATTAAATACACAAAGGAAAGCACAGTATGAGTACAGGTACAGTAAAGTGGTTCAATGCAGATAAAGGTTTCGGTTTCATTACTCCAGAGGATGGGGGCAAGGATCTATTCGTTCATCATTCGGAAATTCAAAGTGGCGGTGAATATGCAACTCTTAATGATGGTCAGAAAGTAGAATTTGAAGTTGGGCAAGGCCAGAAAGGGCCGTGTGCAAATAAAGTTGTTGCTGTTTAAGCTATAACACATAACGCCTAGGTCAAGCGGATGCGCTATGCGCACTCGCTTGACCTAGGCGTTATGTAAGCTCTAAATGTCCGCTAATTGGGCAGAAGAAGATAGAACTCGTCAACGTAAAAAACATAGAGATGTTTACCTGTAAATGCCCCTTAATTGGGGTTTTTTATGCCTACTACAAAGCGAGTGATTTATTGAGCACCCGCCACAATTCGGCTACGCTATATGCGGTAATGTATTTTAGCGGATAGAGATTTTATTCTTCCTAAATTTAAAAAAACCTATAAGGATTTAAAATGAAGTCAATTCTAGTGAAGACAATGGCTTTGATTGCCATGCTTGGAATATGGGCAACGGCCAATGCTGATGATTATCGGGCGGTACATAACTGTAAGCTCAAGGAAGGCAAAACAATGGATGATGTACGCGTTGCCAATTCCAAATGGGTCGTGTTCATGAATGAAAATGTTGAAGGTGGCGGTATTACCAGTCATATCACCACAAGTGTTGTGGGCGATTCAACTCCCGGAAAATTCGGGTACGTGGACTCTTTTCCATCTTTGGAGTCTTGGGCAGCTACATTGGCAGCGACCGAATCTATCGCGGAAGGCGTAGCAATAGATGAGGAGTTAAAGGAGGCTGCAGATTGTACCGAGAATCGTTTGTACAAGGCAGAAGAAAGTTAAAAACGTCAGTCGAACCGGCTTTGGCAACCAGAAGGCTGTTGAGGCTGGCTCAAAGCATTTAGAGACATGACTTTGGCTTGGGAATAAATGAGCCTACGTTGCTAGATTACGGAAGACAATATCGAGAATATGCCAAAGAAAAGACGCTAGAAAATCAAAAGCTAATTTTGAAGGGCAAGGAAGCTGTATTTAAGAAGTCGAAGGATATTGATGGAGGCAAAGGCGTATGGAATTCTGGTAGTCTCCGAAATATCAACTTAGCCTTAGATGATGTTTTAATCCCCTTCTTCTCTCAAAAGCCTTACAACAAAAAGCCAATTCATAGCATCAACAGAACCGATATTGCTGAATTTAAGAATTGGCGCGAAGGCTTGGAAACAATAAGAAACAAGCCTTATTCTCCTTCCACAATCAACAAACAAAACACCGTCCTACGTTCTATCTTCCAGTTCGCTCAATACAAGGGAGAACCGATTGGCTCTTTTAGAACACAATGGCAAACCGCAAAGAAGCATTTAGGCTGGCAAGATGAAGGCTTCTCGCATTATTCGATAAGACATAGATATGCTGGTAGAAGGTTGATGAATAAAGACGTAAACCCGCTTGATTTGGCTAATGTGATGGGTACGTCATTAGCTATGATTAGTGAAATCTATCAACATTATCAGGTGGAACAGCATTACGATGAGCTTGTAGCATCTGACATTGATTATCGAGACTTTGTGGATGTCTATGAGAATGGTATAAGGGTAAAAGCAGTTAGAAAGGACTCAGACGAGCATTTGGAGATTTGGAAAAAGACACCGGAGAAATTAGAAGTACCGCCAACTGATTATTCGGAGCAATAATGAATACTATTCTTCGATACATTGTAACGATTGCAGAATTTGTCTTTGAGAAATATCCTGTTATTGCATATTTGTTGATTTTCTTTTTGCTACCCTACTTGGGTTTTTACCTTTATGTTATTTAAACAAGAAGAAAAGAATTATGTCTACTGATTGGTCAGAAGCAGATAGAACGAGACAGAGGCAGGTCTGGTGAACTTCACTATATATCAGGAAATACAGAAACGGATGGAAGACCAAAAGAGAAGGGATAAAGCGGACGAATACAGAAAAGAAGAACACAAACGTAGATTGGAACAGGAACTAATCGCAGAAAGAGAAAGGGCTGATAGATTAGAAGTCCCGCGCATCTAATTATTCGGAGAAGGTTTAATGCGTAAAGAAATCCCAGAACATAGACGGAATACGGTTGATTCTTTAGCCGTAGAACAGAAAGCTAAAAAAGACGCGCAGAAAGCGAAAAGGGCTTCAGGTGATTTAAATAAGTACGCGAAAGCCATTGTCATGAAAGCAACAGCCAACATAACGAAAAGTTAATGGAGAAATTTATGTCCAAGGGCCGAGATTCAAAAAAATCAGCTAAAAAGAAACCTGAGAAAACATTGAAAGAAAAGCGCAAAGAGAAAAAGAGTAAGAAGCATGATGAAGGCGATACAGGAATTAGAGGCCTATGATACAAAGAAGAGGAAGTCGGGTAATTTAAATAAGTACGCGAAAGCCATTGTGGTGTCTTCAATTGCTAAGATTAAATAAAGAGGGCGAGATTATGAGCGAAGATAATGTACAAACCGTAAAAGTTACTAGTATAGACGTTCCATTCAGAGACATCTTTTGGCTGACCTTTAAAGCCCTCTTCGCCTCTTTATTGGTTGGTATGTTTTTGGGGGCTATAGCTGGCTTATTTGCTCTTCTTGGCTTTGCGTTTTTTGTTGCCTAATGGTAGGACGCAGAGTAGGACGCAGAACATAGAAACCTCTACAACCCATACGTCCCCGTAGCTCAGCTGGATAGAGCAATCGCCTCCTAAGCGATAGGTCGGCCGTTCAAATCGGCCCGGGGACGCCAAAAATTCCTATTTTCTGGAGTGTAATTGCTTTTAGCAGGAAGCCACTGGGGAAAAGAAGCTAGCTGTTATAGCTCAAGATATGGTAAGGGCTTTAGGTGTAAGGGAACGACAACCGAGTCGGACAGCAGAAACTTTGCTTTGCTAGTGATTGCCTCCGCATCGAGTATTGCTAACAACAGGTTGCCATTTTCTGTATTACAGTAGCTGACTATTTTGGCGGGCTTTTCCTTTCCTTTAAACGATTGCAACACGGAGCTATCGGGAGTGATTAATTCCTCACTTTCCAATAGATACATACGCTTTTTTGGTGTGCCACGATAATACATGCGGGCGACTATTTCTTGGCCGGTATAGCAGCCTTTACTGAAATCAACAGCACCAGAAATATCATAATTGAGTAATTGTGGTGTGTACTTTTCGCTGTGCAGTTTGTCGACATGCGCTAACCCTGAACGAATGTCTTCATACAACCAACCTGAGGCATCACTGTTCACCAAAAGGTTGGGTTCCGACGAGAATCCATCAACGCATGCCGCATCCATGCACCACATTTCCACACGGTCTACCAGGCCCGCAATTTTTACGAGGTAAGTTCCAGAAAATTTGATAACTGCGTTATCAGCCCCAGGTAGTGATCTGAAGGTATCCACGAGCGCGTCCTCGACATCGTCCCTGTATCCGAGTACTACCGGTGGAGGCTCGGGCACTTCTAGCTTAACTTTGGAAAACACTGCGTATCTGGCTAATGTCGAAATAATAATTTCAGCCATGTTGGGTTGGGTTTGCAAGTAACAGGCATCACTTAGTAAAAGCACGCGAAAGTCTGCAATTATCCGTCCTTTTAGATTAAAGAGTGCGCCGACAAGGCTCTGTGTTTCGCTAAGGTTTTCCATATTGCAACTTAGCTGACCCTGTAGAAACTGAATTGTATCTGGGCCACTGACTTTTACGAATTGGTAGTGGGATAGATCGACAACTTGCATGCTCATTTCTCAAATAGTAACTGGGTTGGGTGGCTTGAAAAGAAGGTCGCAACCAAAACTTAATTTTCGCATAATGCCTGATTGGAGAAGCGGATTCATCCTTTAATATTGGTCTATTATATGCAGGAATTCGATAAGCGGAAAATATTTTGGCGCAGCCGGCGAGGTATGCTCGAGCTGGATCTATTGTTAGTACCCTTCGCTACCCAAATTTTCGAGACCCTTAATCTCCAAGATCAAATATTATATAAGGAATTTCTCGAGCACGAAGACCAGGATCTGTCAAACTGGCTAATGGGCCGAGAAGAGCCTACTGACGTGCGCTTCAAGACCTTAATTAAAAAAATACTAATCCACAATAAGAAGGCCAACTAAACTGTTTTCACTAAATGGGCAAATTATCCTTGGATTGGGAATTTCGGCCGGTGGGCTCTAGCTGAACACGCGAATTTCGATGAATTGCTAATTTGACTCGCTTGGTAGAAGGAAATGCCTTTCTGGATGGATATCTTAGTTTCGAGTCATCTGCTATTGAGAACTGGCTTATGCTTTGGAATCAGGATCGTGTCTTTTGCAACCTTATCGGTTTGCGGATAGTCCTGAGTAAAATGAAGGCCACGACTTTCTTTGCGTTTCAGAGCGCTTGTGATGATCAATTCGGAAACCAGGGCCAAGTTTCTGAGCTCTAAATTATCGTTGGAGATCTTGTGTTTAATATAGTGTTCACGTATTTCTTCTCGTAATAGTTTAATACGACGATCAGCGCGGTTCAGACGCTTGTTATTCCGAACAATGCCCACAAAATCCCACATTAGGCGTCGTATCTCTTCCCAGTTATGGGAAACAAGTATTTCGTCCGCTGATTCCGTTACCTTACCTTCGTCCCAAGGAGCTATCTTGGGAACCAACTCGGTATTCTCTGTTTTTTCGGTAATGCTTTGGGCGGCACCGAAAGCAACAACGAAGCACTCCAGCAGGGAGTTACTTGCCATACGATTAGCCCCATGCAGCCCACTGAAACTGGTTTCACCGATCGCATAAAGATTGCGAATATCAGTCTCGCCTCGTTCGTTGATAACAACACCACCACAGGTGTAGTGGGCAGCAGGTACTACTGGGATACGGTCGGTGGTTATATCTATCCCAAAATCTAGGCAACGCGAATAGATGTGAGGGAAATGCTCTTTTACGAAATCAGCTGGTTTATGGATAATGCTTAGATATAAACAATCACAACCCAGGCGCTTCATTTCATAATCGATTGCGCGTGCGACTATGTCTCGAGGCGCCAACTCTTCCCGCGCATCAAATTTTGGCATAAACCGAGTGCCATCTGGCAATTCCAGCTTAGCTCCCTCTCCTCGCAGGGCCTCGGTAATTAAAAACGACTTAGCGTGAGGATGATACAGGCAGGTTGGATGAAACTGGTTAAACTCCATGTTGGCTATCCGACAACCTGCGCGCCAGGCCATTGCGATACCATCACCACTAGCCCCATCCGGATTAGTAGTAAAGAGATAAGCTTTGCTTGCTCCACCAGTGGCCAATACAATGAACTTGGCCCGTATGGTAACCACCCGTCCGGTTTCCTGCTCGAGGAGATAAGCGCCTACGCAAACACTTTCTGACTTGTTCGTTGCCGTTTGTGTCACTAAATCGACAGCAGTATAGCCTTCTAGTAATTTTATGTTCGCATGGGCCTGGGCGCGTTTTTGAAGTGTTTCAAATACCGCCTTACCGGTTGCATCTGTAGCATGAATTATGCGTCGATGAGAATGGCCACCTTCCTGGGTTAAATGCAGAGAACTGAGTTCGGGGGTTTCGGTGTTAATTGATACGTCATTATTGTTGCGTGCCCGCTTGGTGGTAAATGGCACACCTTGTGCGACTAACCAAGTTACGGCTTCGGCACTGTTATTCACTATATGCTGGACGATGTCTCGATGACACAGTCCCACACCAGCTGTTATGGTGTCCTCCAGATGGGATTCAATACTGTCTTCTGAATCGAGTACGGCAGCAATTCCTCCTTGAGCATAAAAAGTGGCGCCTTCTTTCAGGTCGCCCTTACTGAGAACCATAACTTGGGCGAAAGGAGCGCTACGAAGTGCCAAAGTGAGACCGGCGGCACCACTACCAATAATTAGGATGTCGGTTTCCCAAGCAATGTTAGAGGCATCGGTTGTCATAGATGCTGCTGGCAACTAATTGAAATCATAATATTTTAAACAATAACAGGACTTTGTTGAGCAGGAACTGCAGGGATCGCACGGAATCGGGAAGCGATTCAAGAGGGCGATTACCTGAGATTTGCGTAACGATCCCCTAATTTAACCTGAGTTTCCTTGAACTGTAATAATTGTACGGGTATTCCTCAAGGGTTCTGTGAACTTTTACATTAGTGTATTGTCTATCGCTGGGTTTGCATTTGTTCTTGGTGATGGGTTAAACAAACCTCTACAAAGTTGGAATCACTAAGACAATTAAAGGTTGGAGCAAATGGCGGAAGGCACTGATCAGCAATTAGTTGATAAGGTATTGAGTGGCAACAAGAACGCATTCAATTTGCTAGTGCTTCGCTATCAACACCGTATGGTAGCCTTGATAGGTCGTTTTATCCAGGATCCACAAGAAGTGGAAGATGTATGCCAAGAAGCGTTCATCAAGGCTTACAGAGCCTTGCCGCTATTTCGTGGTGATAGCGTATTTTATACTTGGCTATACCGGATCGCTGTGAATACGGCAAAGAATCACTTAGTTTCAAGAAAACGTCGCCCACCGGCTAGTGACCTGGAAGTAACCGAAGCCGAAGCCAGTGAAATCGGATCAGTTCTCAGGGACATCGAGAATCCCGAAGCTAGTTTGGCCACAGATAAGCTGAAACATGCTATTGATGCAGCAATACAGGATTTGCCAGAAGATTTGCGTACCGCTTTCACACTAAGGGAATTTTCAGGATTAAGTTATGAAGATATTACGAAAGTCATGGATTGTCCGGTTGGAACTGTGAGGTCGCGCATTTTCAGAGCCAGGGAAGCAATCGATAAGAAGATTAGGGAATTGCTTTAAAAACGGGAACTGAATTCAACTCCAGTTGTCTGAATTACATGATACAGGCCGCGTAAATAAACAAACAAGAATAAGAATCAAGCGACTAACACAGGAGTATAGGGCATAGAATGAGCCAGTTTGAAAAGGAAACTTTATCCGCTTTGCTAGATAATGAAGCAGATGACTTGGAGCTGCGTCGTCTACTGAAATCTATTGATAGCAACCCGGAACTTGCGGAAACCTGGGAGCGCTATTGTCTGGAGCAGTCCTTAATGCATGATCCAGCCACACCTGTGGATTCCGGTCTAGCTGCGCGTGTTCAGCAGAAAATCCAGAATGAACCCGCATTGTCGGTGCGAGGAAATTCATTCTCTGGCTGGCAACAGTCCTTCTCCAAGCTTGCTATAGCAGCCTCGGTCGCCGTTATATTCGTCTTTGCATTTCAAGGCAGTTTCAATAACCCAGTTAGTCCTTCGCTGGTGGAACAGGAGTATTCTTCCCTTGAGCAAGACGCACTCCAGCCAAATGCATCCCTAGTGGCAGAATCCGTGAGTTTTGAAGTGGACCCAGAAGCCCAACAACGCTTGCTGGAATATATCGAGAGTATGTCCTTTGACGAAGATAAGCCGGTTCGAGTTGAGCCTATTCAGGACTCACCCCTTTATCGCTTGGTTAATGAACTTCAAGCCAAACCCTAATCATTTAACTTAAACTGGTTATTTATCATTAGTTTCCTTACTACTAGTAAGAGATACGTGCGGTAAATAAAGGTGTTGCCGGTTAGTGATAGCGCCCCGTTCCCTGCTATTTGCCTTCAGAGTATTGTGCTAAAGTAGTGTTTCTCGTAGTGATCCCGCTCAGCTCGGATATATGTTACGGGAACCGGATTGATTACCAGGAATCGATAGAACCCGATGAAACTATTAATACAAACGTGTAATCGTCAACTGAGAAATGCTTTGCTTACATTTGTGGTTTGCGGTCTATTGGGGCCTATTACAAATGCTCAAGAGCTACCTGATTTTGCTGAACTGGTCGAAATTAATGCGCCCACGATTGTCGAAATTGCGACGTCGCGGCAAGTTGAATCTCGTTCACCAGTGGAAGATCGTGAACTAGACGAGTTGCTTCGCCGTTTGAATCCCGGTCAGGCACCGGAGTTGAATCCAGAAAACATTCCTGAGCTTCGTCAGCGAGGTGCTGTTGGGTCCGGGTTTATTATTTCTGCAGATGGATACATTATTACAAACAACCACGTAGTAGCGGCAGCCGATGAAATACGTGTTACGCTGAACGATCGGCGAGTGTTTGATGCGGAAATCATTGGATTGGATGAGCCATCTGATCTGGCGCTTTTAAAAATTGGTGCGAACAATTTGCCGCGTGTTAAATTCGGTGACTCCGATCGACTGCGGGTAGGAGAGTGGGTATTGGCGATAGGCTCACCATTTGGGCTTGAGTTCTCGGCCGCGGCTGGAATCGTCAGTGCTAAGGGTCGCTCTATGCCGGGGCGATCAACCTATAATTATATGTCATTCATTCAAACGGACGTAGCGATAAACCAAGGAAATTCCGGGGGACCTTTGTTTAACCTTGAGGGTGAAGTGGTTGGAATAAATTCGCAGATCTTGAGCAGTACGGGTGGTTCGAACGGAATTTCGTTTTCCATACCTAGCAATGTTGCACTCAACGTAGTCTCCCAGCTTAAGGATTCTGGACGTGTTGAACGCGGGCTGTTGGGAGTTCGAATGCGTGAAGTGGATCATGCACTTTCTCAGATCTTCGATTTGGAGCGGCCTCGTGGTGCCTTTGTAGATGAGGTGCAACCAGCCAGCCCTGCAGAGAGGAGCGGGATACGCAACGAAGACATTATTCTCGAGTTTAATGGGCACGACATTGAATATTTCACTGACCTGCCATTTTACGTCGGTCAATATCGGCCAGGAACGGAAGCGGAAATTACGCTTTATCGTAATGGTGAACGCCTAACTCGTACGGTAGTGCTTGGTAGCTCTCCAACTAATACCGTGGCTGCTACTCAACCCGAAATCACCAAAGATCGTAGTAATCCACTTGGATTTCGAGTCACTGAACTCAGTGAGGAGACACGCCAAGTTGCCGGTATAAAAGGGGTACGTATAGCAGAGTTAAATGAAGGGCCAGGCAGAGATGCTGGACTTCTAGTAGGGGATGTGGTCGTTGCCCTTAATCGGCAGGAAATCTCTTCATCGACTGAGTTCTCCAGTGTGGCAAACAATTTGCCGGAATCAGGATTCATCCCGATTCGCATAATCCGGGAAGGGCAAGGAACTACTATGGCGCTGGAACTCTCACCTTGATTTGATACGCGGGTTGCTCTAGTAATCATTCCTTACGCGATTGTTCAGTTAAGTCCGGGAGGGGATACCATTAAGTTCTTCCATGTATGCGTGAGTTTGGTTTTCCAGAGCTCGGTTATTTCTCCAGTCATGTTTAAATTAGCCAATATTCAGCAATGTTTCTCCCCGCAAGCCATCAGTTCCTGACACTGCTATCAGAATATTGTAGACTTGACGCCCTGTTTTAGCCGGCCTATCTCCCTTTTTTGCGTATCGAATGAATTCGTGACTGCTTTAAGCCACATTCGCAATTTTTCTATAATTGCGCACATTGATCATGGTAAATCTACTCTGGCGGACCGCTTTATCGAGCTCTGCGGCGGATTGAGCGAGCGCGAGATGGATGATCAGATTCTAGACACCCTTGATATCGAGCGAGAACGTGGTATTACCATTAAAGCGCAAAGTGTCACTTTACATTACGAAGCTAAGGACGGTGATCGTTACCAGTTAAACTTTATTGATACCCCAGGGCACGTCGACTTCACTTACGAAGTATCACGGTCGCTCGCGGCTTGTGAAGGTGCGTTGCTCGTGGTCGATTCTGGGCAGGGAGTGGAAGCCCAATCCGTAGCCACTTGTTACACAGCAATCGAACAGGGATTGGAAGTAATTCCGGTATTGAACAAAATGGATTTACCGCAGGCCGAACCGGATCGTGTGCGCATAGAAATTGAGGAAATCATTGGTATCGATGCTTCGGACGCGGTTTGTGTTAGCGCCAAGACTGGGATGGGTGTTGAAGAGCTACTGGAGGAAATTATTGCCAAGTTTCCGCCACCGGTCGGCAATAGAGAGGAAGCATTACAGGCACTTATTATCGATTCTTGGTTTGATAACTACCTTGGCGTAGTGTCACTGGTTCGAGTAGTGAACGGTAAATTGAAAAAAAACGACAAGATAATCGCTAAGTCCATCGGGAAGTCTCACATTGTCGATAGTGTAGGCGTGTCCACACCTAAGAGAAACGAAACGCATGAATTGGTTGCCGGAGAAGTTGGATTTGTGGTGGCGGGCATCAAGGATATTCACGGTGCTCCAGTGGGAGACACTATTACATTGGCTAGTACTCCGAAAATAGAATCCCTCAGTGGTTTTCGTAAAATTCAACCCCAAGTGTATGCTGGCTTGTTCCCGATTTCGTCCGATGATTTCGAAAGTTTTCGTAACGCCTTGTCAAAACTAACATTAAATGATGCGTCACTATTCTATGAGCCCGAAAACTCTGATGCGCTGGGTTTTGGGTTTCGTTGCGGATTTCTCGGTATGCTGCATTTGGAGATAATCCAGGAACGATTGGAACGGGAATATGGATTGGTTTTGATTACTACTGCGCCGACGGTAGTTTATGAAATCGAGTTAATAAATGGTGAGGTGGTGATGGTGGACAGCCCAGCTCGATTACCCCCCATTAATTCTATTCAACAAATGTGTGAGCCTATCGTGACGGCTAATATACTGGTTCCCCAGGAATACTTGGGAAATGTGATTAGCCTCTGCGTGGAGAGGCGTGGCATCCAAAAAGATATGCAATTCATCGGAAATCAAGTTTCTTTGAATTATGAGTTGCCAATGAACGAAGTAGTCTTGGATTTTTTCGACCGTTTGAAATCAGTAAGCCGCGGATATGCTTCACTGGACTATCATTTTATCCGTTTTGAGAAGTCCAATTTGGTACGTTTAGATATTCTTATTAATGGCGATAAAGTAGATGCATTGGCTTTAATTGTGCACCGTGATCACGCCCAGTCCAAAGGACGACAGCTTGTCGAGAAAATAAAGGAATTGATTCCGCGCCAGCTTTTCGATGTTGCGATCCAAGCTGCCATCGGAGGACAGATAATTTCTAGGCAAACGGTCAAGGCGCTCAGAAAAAATGTGACTGCAAAATGTTATGGCGGTGACGTAACTCGCAAAAAGAAATTGCTTGAAAAGCAAAAGGCGGGTAAGAAACGCATGAAAAAAGTGGGTAATGTCGAAGTGCCGCAAGAAGCATTTTTAGCGGTATTGAAAGTGGACAATTAAACGTAATGGACATTGATTTTTCTATAGTTCTGGTTTCTTTGGTGGCCTTCTGCGGAGCGCTTTGGTTGATTGATAGCTTGCTCATTAAGAAAGCACGACTTACGGCCGTTGAAAATTACAAGCGAACTCAGGCCAAAGGTCGTAAAGAGGAAGAAGTAGCGACAGCTGTCGAGGAAATTTTAAAGGAACCTTTGGCCATCGAATATGCCAAGTCTTTCTTTCCAGTGCTGGTAATTGTGTTGATTCTGCGTTCATTCCTGATCGAGCCCTTTACCATACCGACAGGATCGATGATTCCTACGATTGAGGTCGGTGATTTTATTCTGGTTAACAAGTACGCCTATGGTGTTCGGTTGCCGATAATCGGGACAAAAATCTTAGAAGTGGACGATCCCGAACGTGGCGAAGTCATGGTGTTCATACCGCCTCACGAGAACAAGTACTATGTTAAGCGAGTGATTGGACTTCCCGGGGACACGGTTCGCTATGAAGACAAGAACCTCTATATCAATGGTGAGTTAATTGACAAGGAGTACGTTGGACCCATCACGGTTGACACCAGTATTGGCGATTTGGCAGGGACACTCTTTACGGAAACCATTAATGGCGTGGAGCACGCCACCCAGCATATCGATGCAGTTGGTCGGCAACGAGCGCGCACCACTTGGGTCATCCCGAATGGACACTATTTCATGATGGGCGATAATCGGGATAACAGTAGCGATAGTCGAGTGTGGGGGACAGTTCCCAATGAAAATGTCGTTGGCAAGGCAGTGGCAGTATGGATGCATAAGGAACCAGGGCTGCACCTTCCAACTTTTTCTAGAAATCAACTTATAAACTAGATGA
>Ga0257112_10000741_pt1 | contig 12838 bp, 7 predicted proteins | sample LP_taG_5_FD_191565 | JGI IMG/M metagenome (GOLD analysis project Ga0257112, IMG submission 191565) | Marine microbial communities from Northeast Subartic Pacific Ocean, Canada - LP_J_2015_P26_1000m | ecosystem: Environmental > Aquatic > Marine > Oceanic | place: Canada: Northeast Subartic...
TCCGGATTGAATGGATTAGGATATAATTGACCCAAACTCACTTTTTGTGGAATCTCAATACGCTCAGGTGTTGATGTTTCTCCAAAATTTATTTGTTGGCCTGTGGGGCAACATGCGTTTATCTCAACAATAGCATGCACATTTCCTGGAATAGTTAGTTGAATTTCATATTGTGCATTTTGTCCGGCAAGGTCTATGCCAACAATCCTTAAACGATCATCATTTTGGTGTGACTTGATTACCCAGCCATTAGGTACGATTAATTGATCCAGTACTACCGCAGCATCTACATCCAAATCAATCTGGAAGCCGCTGATCTGTAGATCATTGGATAATGAGATTATCGTGTTTTCTTCTGATTTGTTTAATTCAACTCGGCCTTCTCCACCATCATATCCACTTGAATTGAGGCCGTATGGATTTAAAATATACTGGGCCAGGAAAATGGCATCTAAATAATTCACTATACCATCACCTGTAAAATCGGCAACTTCACCTGTGCAGCCTGGAAATTCATCAGCTATTATCAGGTCTAACAGATACAAAACATCAATTATATCAATAACAGGAGCAGAATCTTCAACATCCCCATTAATATTACCTACAACGTAAACATTTACATTATCACAGGCATCACAGGCATCACCAGCGCCATCACTATCAATATCTGCTTGATCTGGATTATACGTGTCCGGACAATTATCCTCTGAATTAGCAACACCATCTTCATCCGTATCATTGTTCATTTCATTGACACGACCTTCTTCTGCTTGATAGACATCTTTTGAAGAATAATCCTGTACAAAGACAACGATATTCAGATTACTGATATCCCAGGTTACAGTACTGTTATTTGGCCAGTTTGAGTCCAGCGTCCATTCATAATTCATCTGCACATCATTAGTACCATCCAAAGTGATAGCATCACCCGTATTTGTTGCTGTTAAATATTCAATGATCACTCCATGGTGATGCAGCAAGCCGTTGGGACCTGCATAATAAACTGAATCCATGGTAGCGGCAACTATCAACACGGTATTGGCAGAAGAAATATTAGATTCACTGGAAACAAGCACACTTACATCCACTTCGAAGCCATCTATTCCGCCATTCAATTCTAACGTGACGGGTGTTTCTTCACCAATCATGGCAAGGGCATTTGAGCGCCAAGAAGATGAACTAGAACCAGAATCACCGCCACCGGTAAACATATGCGGCGTATAATTATTGCCGTAATAATTATTACGAGCCTGGTTCAATGCTGTATTATATAAGTAAAACGGGTCGTTTCCAGCACCCGGCCACCAAACATGGTATCTAATTTGACACCAGTTAGCTGCAGCATCATCTCCTACATATGTGGAATGATCAGGGTCTGTAAAATTATCTAGCTGTTGCTCCGCAGCAGCACAGGGTCCTCAGGTAGTGGACGTGATTAATTCACTTAATGCTTTTTTAGAGGCACCTTGTAAAAATGAAGCAATAATAAGAAAATAAAATATTGACTTATTCATTAGTTTTTCCTTGAATTACTACCTAAATGATGGTGCAATTTTAGAAAATTATATCGGTTCTTTCTACGATTTATTTAAGCATTAACATTTTGCCGTTAATTGTAGAATGTGGTGTAATTAGTCTGTAGAAATACACACCTGAAGCATAGCTGCTTCCATCCCATTTGGTTATATAAGAACCAGGTCTTTTTACCTCATTCACTATCGTTTCGAGCTCTCTACCTGAAATATCAAAGATAGAAACTGTAGTTAAGCCAGTTGATTCAACTGTATAACTGAATTCTGTTACAGGATTGAATGGGTTTGGATAATTTGTGATCAAAGCAGTTTGATTTGGTAAAATATCATCATTAGCATTACTCAGCAATGATTCATTAGAGTGCAAAACGATGTCATCAAACAACCACTCAATCAATCCCTGATTCCTTTCTACTGATAATTTCACATATACAGTTGATTGTCCAACAAATGATTCCAAATCCAAATTACGTACATATGGATTAGCATATCCGCTGAAGCTCTCAATAATCTGCCAGTTTTCATTATCTGTAGATATCTCAACATTTCCAATATTGGAGTCGTCATGAAAATTATAAGCCATAGGTATCATTAACCATGCCTGGGTAAAATCAGACAGATCAATGGGAATATCAAATGTCATTTCATCATAATCACCTTCCGAAGAATTAATATTCTCTATTAAAAACTGATCCCACCCAAATCCTTCCTGAATCATGACTTCATTAAAGGGAGTCCAATTTGCAATATCAGACAAATTTGAGAACGGATCAAGTATATCCCAATGACCAATAATTTGTTTTTGTCCAGTTATAAAATATTTTATTTCTGAAAATGCCTCATTGTGAGCCGCACTGCCATCCTCAACGGTAATCCAGTAATAAGTTGTATCGCCAGCATTATTTTCCGTTTGACTTAAATTTCCTTCCCAACTGTAAATAAGCAAACCACCAGAAAAAACTGTATCAGTGACTGTCATCATCATTGTTTGTTCTTCATTTAAACCTGCAGTCCAATGCAATATGGGTGGCGTTGTGTTAAAGCGATCATCATATACTGAATCAATTTCAACAAGTTGTTGAAAACATGGATTTAAATAATGAACATCATAAAGAGTGCTTAAACCACGCACTACAGGGTTAGTTGTATCAGGCCCGAAGATAAGTGAGTAATATCCTGATGTACCTGAAGGCCAATTGATTACATCGCCTGACGCATTATACATTGTCATCCAGTAATTCATAGTTGTTGTACCGGTAATTCCACTAAACTCTGGAATGGTCCCTTCCCAAAGATCCTCTGATGTATTGGAGAGTAATACTGAATCTTCCACGGAATTCACTTCATAATGAAACCACTTCTCGCCGGTATATGTACCGGTCTGATCAGTCACTTCCAGTTCCACATCAAAGGGACCCGTTGATTCAGAATTTTCCGGAAGCATAATTGGATTTACCATTACATCTGATGATAATTCAGATGCCTTTGATAGTTCTGCCTGAATTACTTCTTTCGTTGAATAATTTTGCACAAATGCTACAATATTCAAGTTGCTAATATCCCAGGTAACAGTACTGTTGTTTGGCCAATTTGAATCCATGGTCCAAAAATAATTTATTTGGATGTTATTATTGCCATCAAGAATAATAGCATCCCCCGTATTATCTGCTGTTAAATATTCAATAATCACTGCATGGTGATGCTGGAGACCGTTGGGACCTGCATAATAAACTGAATCCATAGTAGCTGCAACAATCAAGCGGGTATTTACAGATGAAAGATCTAAATCACTGGAGATAAGCACACTGACATCCACATCACTGCCAAAAATGCTTCCGTTTATTTCTATGGTTATAGGAGTGTCCTCACCAATCATATTTAACGCATTTGCTTGCCAAGTAGTTGATCCAGATCCTGAATCACCTCCACCTGTAAACATGTGTGGTGTAAAATTATTGCCATAGTAACTATTACGAGTCTGGTTTAATGAAGTATTATATAAATAAAACGGGTCATTTCCTGCACCGGGCCACCAGACGTGGTATCGGACTTGTACCCAATTAGCGACTATATCATCTCCTACATATGTGGAATGATTAGGGTTTGTAAAATTGTCTAGCTGTTGCTCCGCAGCAGCACAGGGTCCTCAAGTCGTTGAGGTAAAGAGTTCGCTCAATGCTTTTTTAGAAGCACCTTGTAAAAATGAAGCGATAAAAATTGAATAGAAGATTGCTTTCTTCATAATGATCCTTGCTTAATTAAGATTATTAAAAATACCATATTATTACTTAAAAAATTGTAGTTAATCCTAGTTTAAATCCATCATCAAAGGGTTCAATTATTCTGCACACACCATTGGTACAAATCAACCCTCCTTTTAACGATCCATATAATAAAGATATCCGCATAGAAGGAGTCAAATTGTATATCACTTCAAGGTTAATCCAATTCTTTGATTGATCAACTCCCAAAAATGTTTCCAAGGGATTTTCATGATGATTGTTATCGATACCTGCTTCTGTAATATTTGTTTGATCCATTGTCAAGGCCACAGACCAATAGGGCGATTTGCCAACGCTGATGCTGATAAAACGATTTGTTTCAAAATCTAAAAATTCATCCTGATCTGGAAATCCATTATTGTTTGAATCATTATAAAAATCACTGTAAAACGTATCAACAACCGTTTCACCATTCAACTTATCAATTCTACCAAAGCCTTTTCTTAATTGTTGGGTTTCTAATTTTAAATTTATACTCCAACCACCTCCCAATCCATAACTAACATGCAGTGGTAGCGTTTGGCCTGATGTAAGCATATAATACATGGAACTGGATGTGTCTGTTTTCATGTAAGAAGTCAGATCTGTTACATCATAACTATTCGCATAACCAGTTTTAATATGCATTTTACCATTTAGTAAATAGAAATTTAATTCTCCATACATATCACTAAATGGTGTCGCTGATTTATCAGAAATAGGTAAATATACAGCCTCACCGTCTTTCTGCCAGGAATAATCCTCCGAACTCATTACCCATGAAGTGGATCGGCTCGATATTGAATAAACTCCAAAAAAGTCAATCCATTCTGTAAACATACCCATAATTTCGATTTTATACCCAACTTCATTATTGTAATCTGATTGATGTGAGATTCTATTCATGAGCACATTTTCATGAATATTCATCGCCATTGGCGGATTTTGGTACGGCTGAAAGAGTCCATAATTCGACACCGGATCCCAACGGTTTAAAGGGTCAAGCGTTCCAAATTGATAATTGATATATTCAATATTCAATGAAAATAGATCCAGGTATAAATTTACATTTCCGTAAAAACCACGTCCATCAACATGCTTTTGATAATATTCATCATCTTCATTGAATTCAAATGAGTTGTTCATTATGTATTCTAAATAAAGATCATAAATTGGATTATTGTATATATAATGAGCACCCATGAGCTGATTTTTCAGATCAAGCGTGTCCGCCAAAATATCAGGATGATCTTCTTTAGATTGCAAAAAAGATGTACCAAAATAATGATTACCTAATGTATAATTTAAATCTATACCATAGAGATTGTAAGATGTCGAATAATTATGAAAGCGGTTGTTGAAACCGGGAGCATATATCGTGCTTTGAACAAATGTAGATCGACCTGTAATAAACTGCATTTCTAGAGGATAAGCGTTGTAGTTAATACTTATCCCACGAATACCGGTGTCCCGATCAATCGGCTGATCATCGATTGAATTAAGAATGAGACCTCTACCCCATATCTCATACAGATCCCCCAAATTTATTGTCAAATCACCACGATTATATTCCAGGCGAAGCTTACGCAGGCCGTTCAATGAACGCCCTAATTCAGGTGGATCACTGAATTCAAACTGCAGCCAATTGACAAAATTTCCATACTGCAGATGTGTATTGATCAAGGTTTCATTATAATAAAAACCGTTTCTGCTTTCACCGATTCTTGTTTCTGTATTTCCTGTGAATGAAACTTGAGCACTTAGCAGAGAAAAAAGAAAAATAATAGAGAAATTCTTCATTCACTGATTTCTGCATCAAGGTTCAATGCATGACGAATCTGCTCCTCAATTTCAATTTCATCACCGGGAAGATATCCTTGATGAAACCACACGACTTCCCTTTTTTGATTAATGATCATTGAAGTTGGGAGCAATAATGCATTCATTTTTTGCGCTACCCGCTGGTTGGGGTCCAAGCCAACAATAAATTTATGTTTTTTACTACGAATGTAGCTTTTCACCCTGGACATACTCTTGGGTGAATCCGTACTGATACAAACAACCTTGAATCCTTTATCCTCGTATTTTTGGTGGTATTTATCTAAAAATACCATTGCTTTTTTACATGGAGCGCACCATGTAGCCCAGAAATCAATTAGGACAGGACCTTCCTTCAATAATTCATCTAAAGAAGTATGTCCGCCATCCATCAATTTGATGGACAAATTTGGTAATGCAGTACCCGATAATGGATCTGCATAGAGCATAGCCCCGCACATGAGACTCAATAAAAAAAAATTCTTCATCATTTTTCTACTTAACTGAACTAGGGTACTAACTACACAAGGAGATTTATTAATAGAACGGGTAATAATATACGTTTACTTAAAGGATAGGATGCAAGTATGATGCAAGTTCTGTTTCTGGAACGAATTTCAGACTCACTCTGCGAATACTATCAGCAGTTGTTATAGGTAAGCTAAACGTATATGTTACCGGTATTTTCACCGATTCCATGGCCACCTGCAGCGCCCATCCCCCAATCGTAAACTCAATAAGAGGTGAAAACTTATGATCTGTGACATAATGGACATTTCTTGATTCAAGCTGATGAATGGCTGCTTCTGGCGTGTCTACAATCAGCACTGCAGGTGCATTTAAATCATCTAAAAATGAAATAACAGGTATTGCCCTGTATTTGCCAAAACGGATTTTTTCGTGCAATGCATCAGAAAAATTGAACTTTTCCTTATTGAAATCAAATATCATCAGGGAGCCGTCTTGAATTAATCCTGTATAAGGTAAAGATTTGAGCATGTCAGCGATAACGTGTTCTTTTAGAGAATATTCTATTTTGATGCTGACATTCATTTTTTTCGCATTATCTTTATCATATTCAAACTTCGGAATCTTTATAACAATATTGTATGGATTGGCCATTAAATCATCTAGAACATTCATGAGCATCAATGTATTAGCATCATTTTCTGAATTATAGCTGGGTTGAGCACTGCTGCCCAATTCCAAAACCCATTCTTCACCTTTCTTTAAAGTTTCATCCTTGGAGTCAACACCTCTGGCTCCAATAACTAAATCCATACTTTTTTCCAATTCATCAATAGCTTTATCTATATTTCTACTGACATCTTTTGAATCTGCAAATATGGTAGATTTTTTAGAGTCCGGTTTATCGATAGTGAATTCAGGATAAATTGATTTTTTCTTTTTATCTATGGGAATAAATGCTGTCAACATGAATTCGACAGTCGTTGTCAATTTCATATTTAAATCAGAAACTTCATTATAATTCCCGGTTATTTTGCGGCGATCCACTTCTTCCCATGTAGCAATATCGATTAATTGTAAGCTAACTTCTACATTATCTAGTTTACGCTCATATTTTCCGAGTAAAAGAAAATTTCTGGATCCCCGGGGTTGATGCAACAGGAGCGAACGATTGTTCATAATCGCTTCCAGATCATCCTGTCCATTTAAACGCAATTTTGATACATCTACCAGCTTGGTATTGAGCATATTAACAAAGCCCTGCCCGAGCCAATCGATGGATGATTCTTGGGTTATATTATCAAAGTTGATAATATATAAATAAACGGATGGTCCCGCATGGAGTACAGAGAAGAGAAAAATAACCGAAATGATAGTTTGAATGGGCTTCCGCATAAGTAGCCAAATTAGGTGGATTTTTTCCCTTTTGCCAATGCTAATTCTTCTGACCATGCTGTTGTTTTTCCAACTTTGCCCTCGTATTTCTCAAAGGTACAGTCCGGTTAAATACCGGAGTTTCAGTTGTTGAATCGGTGTCCTTACAAAAATAACCCAAGCGTTCAAACTGGATTTGTTCACCAATTTCAGCTTCAAGTAAGGATGGTTCAATTTTACAATGACTTATTACTGTCAAAGAATCAGGATTGAATACATCCAAGAAGTTATCTACTGCAGCTGGGTCAGGTACGGAAAACAATCTGTCATATAAACGGACTTCAGTATCCAAGGCATCTTTTGCAAATACCCAATGAATTGTTGCTTTTACTTTCCTACCATCCGGAGCTGAACCGCCTTTCGTTTCGGGATCATATGTACAATGCAGTTCAATAATATTGCCCTGGTCATCCTTGATGACTTTATTGCAGGTAATAAAATAAGCATAACGTAAACGCACTTCCCTGCCCGGTGCCATACGGAAAAACTTTTTGGGTGGATCCTCCATGAAATCATCACTCTCAATATATAATTCACGTCCAAAGGGTACTTTTCTACTGCCAGCAGAATCATCTTCAGGGTTATTGATCGCTTCTAGTTCTTCTGATTCATTTTCCGGATAATTTTTTATAATTACTTTTAATGGATTTAATACCGCCATTCTGCGCTGAGCTCGTTTGTTCAAGTCATCACGTAGAATGGCTTCCAGTTTCTCAATCTCCATCACATTTTCGCGTTTGGCAATTCCCACTTCATCCATGAAATCACGAATTGATTGTGGTGTAAACCCTCTTCTGCGCATACCTGATAATGTGGGCATCCTGGGATCATCCCAATCACTTACATGGCCGCCATCTACTAATTGTTTCAGCTTCCGTTTAGACATGATAGTATAACTCAAATTCAGCCTGGCGAACTCGATTTGCTGGGGATGATAAACACCTAATTTATCCAAATACCAATCATAAAGCAGTCGATGGTCTTCAAATTCAATGGAACATAAGGAATGTGTTATTCCTTCGATGGAATCTTCTAGTCCATGTGCCCAATCATACATGGGATAAACACACCAATTATCACCCGTATTATGATGAGTTGCGTGAAGAATACGATAGATCACCGGATCACGCATATTCAAGTTAGGATGCGCCATATCTATTTTTGCACGCAGTGTTCGACTGCCATTTGGAAATTCACCACTTCTCATGCGTTTAAACAGATCTAAATTTTCCTCTATTGTTCGTTCTCGATAAGAACTCTCTTTTCCAGGTTCTGTCAAAGTTCCTCTAGTTTTTCTAATCTCATCAGCTGTCAGGTCACAAATAAAAGCATCACCTTGTTTAATCAATTGCACCGCTAAATCATACATTTGCAGAAAATAATCTGATGCAAAACATAAATTATCCCATTCAAATCCTAACCAGTGTACATCTTCCTTAATAGCGTCTACAAATTCCTCTTCTTCTGCAATAGGATTCGTATCATCAAAACGCAGATTGCATTTACCATCATATTCGTGAGCTATACCAAAGTCAAGGCAAATGGCTTTGGCGTGACCGATGTGTAGATGTCCATTTGGTTCCGGCGGAAAACGTGTGTGCACACGATTGTCAAATTTTCCCGTAGCATTATCTTCATCGATAATACGCTGAATAAAATGGCGGTGCTTTTTTACATTCATTATTTAAGAGGGAATATTTCTAATGCTTTGTTTAATCTGCGGATGCACACATCCTTACCCAGCAATGCCATCATGGCAAATAATGATGGACCGCTCGGAAAACCGCTCAATGCCAGACGTGTTGGATGTATTAATTTCCCAGCGGATATATCATTTTCCTCAGCTGTTTTTCTCAATGATGCTTCTACTTCTTCTGCATCCCACTGCTCAACTGCTTCTAAACAATTTTTATAATAAATGATAAACTCGTTAGTAGATTCATCTTTCCAGTTCTTATGCGCTGATTTTTCATCATACGATTCTGGACCGTTGAAATAATATGCCGATTGCTCAATAAAATCCAGTAATGATTTTGAGCGTTGTTTTAATTGCTCCAGCACCGCATATAAATAATGTATTTCAAAACCTTTACCCCATGATTCATCAATTTCATGGATACCTTCCAGAATCTTGGCTGTTCCCAGCCTCATCATATGCTGGCCACTGATCCAGGAAAGTTTTTGTTCATCATACACGGCACCCTTTTTGTGAATTTGGCCCATATCAAATAAAGCGATTATTTCATCCAATATAAATATTTCCTGTTCCGATCCTGAATTCCATCCGAGCAGAGCCAGGTAATTCAACAAAGCGTCTGGCAAATAGCCATCATCTTTGAATTGCTGCACACCGGACGCACCATGACGTTTGCTCAAGCTTTTCTTATCCGGGCCTAAAATCATGGGTAAATGAGCAAAGCGTGGGAGTGTATACCCCAAAACATTGTAGATCAAAATCTGCTTGGGAGTGTTACTGATATGATCCTCACCTCTGATTACATGCGTTATATCCATATCATGGTCATCAACAACTGCAGTAAGATTATATGTGGGATGTCCATCTGAACGAGCGATAATAAAATCATCAATTTCTTCATGCTTAACCTGAACAGGCCCGTAAATTAAATCATCAAAAGCTGTTTCACCTTCGGGGATATGAAGACGAACAACAAAACCTTCGCCAGAATTCATATGCTGTTTAACATCATCTTCAGACAAATTACGGCACGTCCCCGGATATTGATACGAGCCTCCAGCACGAGCCGCTTCCAAAATATTTTTTGAACAAAAACAGCGATAGGCTGAATTATTAGCAAGTAATGTTTGCACAACAGATTGATATTTTTCAAGTCGTGTAGATTGAAATAAGGGCTCACCATCCCACTCCAATCCCAACCATTCCAGGGATGAACATATTTGTTCAACATGTTCTTGTTTGGAGCGTTCTTTATCCGTGTCTTCAATGCGTAGATAAAATTTTCCATTATGATGTTTTGCGAATAAGTAATTGAATAGTGCAGTGCGGGCGCTGCCCAAATGCAATTGCCCTGTTGGGCTGGGAGCAAAGCGGACATTTGGTATTTTTAGGTCAGACATATATTGAAAAGCTAATCAATTCTAACATTGTAAAGAATAGATTAGCTTCATATTTTTATTACACTACTTTTTTTTGCCTGCACATTGTTATGCAGTGTAAGAGTGCGGAGGCGAGAGGATTCGAACCTCTGAAGGGCATAAACCCTTGCTGGTTTTCAAGACCAGTGCATTCAACCGCTCTGCCACGCCTCCTGTTATGTCTTTTAAATCCTGCGGAGAGGGTGGGATTCGAACCCACGAAACGTTGCCGTTTACACGCTTTCCAAGCGTGCTCCTTCAGCCACTCGGACACCTCTCCAATAAATTAAATACTTTTTTAAAAAATACGCGGTTAACCAACTTTAATACACATAGGAGGATTATTCGGATTGCTTCTTTTTATCTTCATTTGATAATTCTTCACTATGTTCTTCTAAAGATTCTTCTTCAGTGGCGTCAACTGGAACTTTTTCCTCTTTGGTAGCTTCTTCATTGCTCACCTCTTCATCAGGCTCAAGAATTGCTGCTTTTTCTTCTTCCGCTGTTTCTTTGGCTTCCAATGCAGGAGGTATTTCTGCTTCCGCTTTTGCTGGAGCTCCTTCTGATGGCGACTCTGCTACCTGTTCTTCTGAAGGAGTTTCTTCAACAGATGCTTCTTCTTTGTCTTCAGTCAATTCTACAGTTTCTTCTACTTCATCAGCTACAACAGCAACCTCCGTTTCGACTTGCTCATCTTGAGCTTCAATAGTTTCTTCTACAGCTGTTTCCATATTTGAAAGATCCAAATCAAGTGCAAAAGATTCTTCTTCTAACCGTTTTATAGCACCATCCAGGTTTTCACCGCTTTTTAGGGCAATCATTTTTTCATTAAAACGCCAGTGTCCTGTTTTTTCTGATTTAATACTCTTTACATATTTCACAAAGGTCTGATTTATTTTTTTCTTTCCTTTGGATTTGTCTGCAAATGATGTTCCTTTTGCCATAGTAATAATATCCTTTTAAATCTTGTTCAAAATAAGCCGGCAAATTTACCGTACATGAAACACTTGTCCAATCTCAATGTATAGATTAACGATATTCATACAACATTATTTCTCCATCAGTCCAATTTTTGGGTTTCTTTTTATCCCCTGTGACCACACGTAAATGATTTTCATCCTGAAATTCAAATATACTAATCCTACTTTGTCCAGGTTTATCCATCGAATAACTTAGTGTCCACGGTTTTGAAGAAAAATCAATTTCATAGCGTCCATGTTCTTGATTACTGATTTTTGAACCCATTTGCATACCTTGTGCAAATGTACCAGTAGTACCATCACTCCCAGGGTCTCCTTCAAATGTCCAAACAACTGACATAATGGCTCCTTGGAAAAACCAATTACCGTCTAAAGACCTAATATGTGCTATATCGTTGATTGTTGAAGGTAAACTTTCGTTTCCAGCTGCATCAATCCCTTTCATTGTTAATGAATAAACTGATCCCAAATTTAGTTTTGATTGATTAGTTAATTTAGTATTGTTATGATCACCAACTGAATTTTCCTCTGTATTTAATGTGATATTATGAGGTGACAATGGATCAGGTTTGCCACTGACCCGCATCCAAGTAGCTGTGCCTGATGCTATATCTTCGCTTAAAGAATAACTAATGTTTGAACCTATATACACTCCTCCACCTTTAGGTGTATTGATCGAAAAAGATGGTTTTGTTATATCATAGTGAATACCATTCTGTATGTCTGAATCAGCACTATTTCCTGCAACATCTGCACCTATTAATTTGAGAGAATATGTAGATCCATCCTGAAGATTAACTGGTATAAATAAAGGATCATCAACCAACACTAAAGTATTTAACTGATCAGCTGATAAAGGATGTTTACCAATTTGACCATTTTCATCAGTGAAAATTAATTGACCATTATAAATTGGTTCAGAAATTGTAAAACTGAAATTGAGATGATTAATCGATGCACCATCTATAGGTGAATCCATTGTGATCCGCGGTGGTGTCGTGTCATAAAAAAATACCCGTTCGCTAACTCCAACGGTGGAATTACCCGCTAAATCGATACCCCTTAATTCAACTTTATATTGTGCTCCGCTAACCAAAGGTAGATCATCCAATGAACTATTAGAGTGCGTTCCAGATTTTAATAAATCTCCAGATAAATTAATTGTATGTGTTGTTGGGTCAATTGACCCTAGTTGTCTTTTCCAAACAATATATCCAGATTGCAAATCTTC
>Ga0257112_10000743_pt1 | contig 12836 bp, 13 predicted proteins | sample LP_taG_5_FD_191565 | JGI IMG/M metagenome (GOLD analysis project Ga0257112, IMG submission 191565) | Marine microbial communities from Northeast Subartic Pacific Ocean, Canada - LP_J_2015_P26_1000m | ecosystem: Environmental > Aquatic > Marine > Oceanic | place: Canada: Northeast Subartic...
GAAAATACAAGGCAACCGATAATCGAGGTTCATTGAACTTAAATCTTTTCAAATATGACAAAATACGTGATTAAGTGATAATTGTATTGAGCATAAGAATAAAAATGACAAAAATGTATAATAATGGCAAATATGGATTACAAGATAACAAAAGCTAGAAAGAAGGAACTAACGCTTCTGGCATTTTACCTGTTTCAAACACTTGGGACGCAAAAATATGACGTTTTACGCTTCCAGCAACTTTTTAGAAAAAGAAATTTCCCTAACAGGATGACCCCTGATTCCCAAGAACAAAAGAGGCTACAAAACTATGAGGATCAAACTCTAAATAGAATTGTTCAAAAACAACTAATTGAAACCTACCCAAGACTCAGTATAGAACAAGAAGCTTCTGGTAGGTCATTTATAAGAGAAAAAACAGGAAACTTTCAAGTATCACTTGAAAGAAGCGAAACTTTTAAACTTTTAAATAGTGACCCTATTAGACTTGGGAAAAAAGATGGAATGTCTGTAAAGCATTTAGAAACCAATATCAATGCCAACCTCCACTTGCTTCCTTCTCCGTATGCCGTAAAGCCTGTTACAGACAAGAGTATACATAAATGGAAAGAAGGGATCATTAGAATTCCTCCTGATTACTCATGGCTCACTTTAATGTCGATTTTTAAATGGCTTGAAGCCAATAAAAATAAGTACAATAGAGGCCGACCAAAAAAGGAAACTGAAGGCATTGATAATCATGAATTAGCCGAGTTCTTAGGGAATTCTAATATTCTTATGGATTTGGGAGAATTCAAACCTTTTAATGGCTCCGTTATTACTATTTGTTTTAACATTATGAAATGGTTTACCGATACTAAAGAAGCATTAGATAGTGGATTGAATGTAGAAGAAACAACTGAAGCTATATGGAACTTATATGACGGTGTAGTCACGGTAAATTTTTCAAAAAATGATAATAATTATTTCACTAAAAAAGACCTTAGAAATGACGTTCAAAAAATAGAAGACGCTAATAAAAAAATAAAAGCACTTATGGAAAGATCTGGATATACAACTTTCACAAGTGAAGATTTGGTTAAATTCACAAATGAATTTTTTAATAATCTTGGAATAAATCCAGACGTTGCTAAACAGAAAACTAGTGAAGGGTTTGGAGAAATAACTAAAGACCATTTAGATCAGGTAGACCAAGTCATGAAAATCTATATCGATCTATATAAAAAATTCAGATATGTCGAACAATCTAGGCCTTATGTAAAAACACCTAGACCAAAAGAAGATAAAGAATATTTTGAAGATGATGAAATTAAAATCAATCAAGAAGAATACAATGACCCTGAAGATTATTTGGGGATATAAAGGAGCATTATTATGGTTACAGAAACAAAATGATTTATCACCACTGGACAAACATTGGCATTATAATATGCAAAAATCCTTGATTAGCCTCTGATCTAAAAACTCCAGGACTGGAAGAACTTAATGTTTCTAGTTCTATCACATCACCTTCGAGTACACTTAATATATCACTAAGGAACCTAGAATTAAATGCAATCTGGGTACCTTCACCAGATATTTCAGCCTTAATCCTAGATTCATTTGAGCCTACTTCTTCAGCTTGAGACATGATTTTCATTGAGCCTTCTCCATTAATAGATTCTGAAATGACTCTAATTATGCCACTTCCATCTCTTGCAAAAACTTTTGCTGCATTTGTGGAATCTAACATTTCTGAACGATTTATTTTGGTAACAGTACCTTCTTCTGTTGGAATTAAACGTTCGTAATCAGGAAAGTTTCCTTGAATTAACTGAGTGACCACTTCTACATCACCAAATTTGAAAAGAGCCTGGCTTTTCTGTTCAGTGACTGTTATATCTACATCTCCAGATTCATTCCCAATTAAATTAAAAATCTCGTTTACCGTTCTTTGGGGAATAATAATAGAAATTTCTTCATCTACTGTTGAATCACACTGTCCTTTCTCAATTGATAGACGAAATCCATCCGCAGACGCTAGCGTAAATTCATTTTCCTTTATATCTAACTTCACACCAGTTAAAGCTGGTCTAGATTCATCAGTAGCTACTGCGAATTTTACCCTTGCAAGTGAACTTTTGAATTGCGTGGCTGAAATAGATACTTTTGGACCATCTGTTATATTCGGTATTGGGGGATAATTTTCAGAGTCCAATCCATTTATTTGTGCATCGAAATTTACACAGTGAATTTTTAGGCCTATAGGATTGGGGATAAATTCCATTTCAACCTTCTGATCAGGTAATGAATTCGTAAAATCTCCAAACATTCTTGCTGGAATGGACAAAGATCCTTCTTGTTCAATTTGTGCACCAATCCAGGTAGTTATAGCAACTTCTAAATTGGTAGCTGTTAATTTTAATCTTCCATTATCAGTTGCTATTAAGACATTCTGCGTTTCTGGAATAGTAGATCTTGTCGCTACTGCTCTACCTACAGTAGCCAACCCTTTACTCAAATTTGACTGCATACAAGTTAATTTCATTGAAGTGCCTTTCAAGAAAAATTTCAAAAAATAATTTTGTAAGTAAAGTATAGATCATGAATAACTTTCTTCAAGGATCTAAATTGTTTAGTTTGTAAGATTTATTAATGTAAAATAATTTTATATTCATCGTTATAATATAAAAATGAAAAAAGATAATGACTTAGATTTCGCTGAAATAGACCTTGAAAGAGAAAAAAGAACTGGTTTCCCAGAAGTTATATATGGTGAAACAAAAACTCCAGGTCAATCAGCTAAAATAGCAAAAAAAATTTATGATAAATCTGATATATTTCTCATTACAAGAACCAATTCTAAAACTTATAATCAAGTAAAAAAATTGATCCCAGAAGCTAATTTTGATCGATCTGCAAAATTGATATGGGCAACTAGAAAACAAAAAGCAAAAACAAATGGCTACGTAAGTGTAGTTTGTGCAGGTACTTCAGATATTCCTATAGCAAAAGAAGTAGAAATAACTGCAAAGCTTATGGGTTGTAAGGTATTGGTGATTAAAGATGTGGGAGTCACAGGTATTCATAGAATATTAAATCAAATAAATAAGATAAGAGAAACTGACTGTGTAGTAGCAATAGCAGGAATGGAAGGAGCTTTACCTACTGTTATAGCTGGATTAATTGATAAACCAGTTATAGCCGTTCCAACATCTATAGGTTTTGGCACAGGAGCAAAAGGTTATTCTGCACTACTAACGATGTTAAATTCATGTGCTCCAGGTATTTCTGTGGTTAATATTGATGCTGGCTTCTCAGCCGGTTTTCAAGCAGGCTTAATAGCAAGAAGATAATTTGTGCATTAAAATAGCATGAAACACATTATTTTAATGTTTTTAGGTACTCTATTATGTCTGCTATTTCTTGTTTTTCAGCGTCTTCCCAAGTTGTTGGCATCAAATTAGTGTAACCTTCAACTATAAATTCAGCTGGGTATCTTATTGAAGATTCAATATAATCTTCTGGGGAACTATATTCAGATCTAGTTGCAGCTCTTTCATATATTCCAAGTTGGCCAGGTCCTACTATTTTATCGCTTCCTGTAGAGTGACATGCAGTACAACCTTGAGAAGTAAACCATTCTTCACCTGCACTTGCATTTCCAACAATTTTCACCTCTATTACGGGCTGGGCTCCATCCGATAATTTTTCAGATGTAGCCGGGGTGGGTTCAAATACGATTGGTTCAGACATCTCCGCTGTAACTTCCCTACAACCTATACTTATTAGTACAATCAATAGAACAAACGAAAATGAATAGAATTTTTTATGCATAGTAAGTGTTTTTTAAAAATTTTTAAATTTCCAATATATAGATTATTACTACTCAAGAAAAAATCAAGAAAAATTTTGATGAATTATCCAGATAAACGTCTAATTTCAATAGATTCACCTGGAGCAAGAGCAACTTTCCTGTATTCAATATCAAGTTTAAGCATCCAATAGCTTAATGTAGCTTTACCTACACCTAATTCTCTAGCTGCGCCTGTAAGTCCATGAAGATTAACTAACTCGGGAATTGCATATTCAAGTTCCCTCTTGATTTTCTTCTCTAAATTTAGCATTTTAGCTGTTTTTCTTGGTTCTTGTGCCATAGTTTTAATTATACCAAAACAATTATTATTTGTACAAAACTAAAACAATACATGTATTATCTTTGTTTTGAACAAATTCAATACTTTATATTAACTAAACTCAAATAGGTATAATTAAAAGTGTTGTTAAATATAGAATTTAATTTTTTTACCTGATTTTTCCTCTTATATAGCTTAGGTTTTTTATTGTTTCATATTGAATTTTCATTTTAAGGGTCTTTGAATATGTTTCATTATTAAAACCCCATATAATTAATTCGAAGACTATTTCTAAAAAGGACCTAATGGAATCATCGTTTATAGAACTGATAGTATTCTTTATAAGCAAAATTAGTTATTTGGGTTTATACATACTTATGTGTTTGGAATCCACTGCCCTACCATTGCCAAGTGAACTTATTTTACCTTTTTCTGGTTGGATACTTGTAAAAGACTCTTCTATTGTACAAATTACTATTTTGACCATTATCGCTTCGGTTGGTTCTGTGTCTGGTTCTCTTATTGAATATTTCATTGCTAAAACATTAGGCAGAGCATTTTTTAAAAAATATGGAAAATATATTTTATTCGATGAAAATGACTTAAACAAAGCTGAATCCTTTTTTAAAAAATATGGATCATATTTTGTATTTTGGGGTAGATTCATTCCAGGCATAAGGGGATTCATTGCCATTCCGGCTGGTTTAACTAAAATGAATATATATAAATTCTCAATACTTACCTTTGCAGGAAGTTTCCCATGGATTTTCATATATATTTATTTAGGAAATATGCTTGGAGAAAATTATTTAGTAGTTCAGAAATATATAAAACCTATAGAAATTCCATTACTTTTAATATTATTTTGTTCAATGATATTCTTTTTTTGTTATAAATTTTATAAAATAAGAAAAAAAACATAAAAATGTTAAAAATAGATTTAATAAAAATAGAAGTAAATGGGACACCTATTTCCATTCCTCAAGATAAGAGGGTTTTAGATGCAATCAATCTCTCTGAACAAAAAGTTCCTACTTTATGTTTTGATGAAAGAATTGGCCCTCAAGGGACATGTCGTATGTGTCTTGTAGAGGTTAAGATAAAAGAGCAGATGTCTTATGTTGCATCTTGTACTGCAATGGTAGAAGAAAATATGGAAGTTTTTACTCATTCAGATTCTCTTATAGAGTATAGGAAAACTTTACTAGAATTAACTTTATCTGAAATAAAATGGGATCAAAAATCCATGGACGATACTTCGCTCACTAACGATGAGTTTAAAATGGCTGTAGAAGAGTATAAGCCTACAAATTTTTTCCCAAAATTACAGACTAGAGAAAAAGTAAAAGATGAAAATCCATTTATTAGTAGAGATTACGATAAGTGTATTGCTTGTTATAGATGTACTAATATTTGTAACGATTGGGAGCAAGCTTCAGCAATTACTATCGATGGGAGAGGTCAAGATTCAAAAATATTTTCTTTCTTTGATAACAAATTGATGAATTCTAACTGTACTTTCTGTGGACAATGTATAAATACATGCCCTACTGGAGCACTTTCAAATAAAAAATTGGAATTGGATAAGCCCGTAGAAAAAACTAAAACTAAAACAATCTGTCCTTATTGTGGTGTTGGATGTGGTATTGAGTTAATTAGCGACGGAAAAAAAGTCCTTGGAGCTACTCCAGATTTCTCCGCTCCTAGTAAGGGTTCTTTATGCGTTAAAGGGCAATTTGCATCTTGGGATTTTGTAAATTCAAAAGAAAGGTTAACAGACCCATTACTAAAAAATGAACACGGAGAATTTGAGAAAATTTCTTGGAAAAAAGCACTTGATACATTTAGAGAAAAACTAAAAGGATCCATAGATAATTATGGTCCCGATTCCACGGTATGGTGGGCTTCAGCAAGAGTTGTCACGGAGTCCAATTATTTATTGCAAAAATTTGCTAGAACTGTTGTAGGAACAAATAACATCGATAATTGTTCAAGAACCTGACACGCTCCTACGGTCGCTGGGATGGCGATCATGGTAGGTCGTGGGGCCATGACTAATTCAATTGAAGAATTAACTGGTTCTAAGTTATTACTTGTTACAGGTTCTAATACTACCGAAACTCACCCTGTTATTTCATTAAGGATGAAAAAAGCGGTTAAAAATGGAGCAAAACTAATCGTAATAGATCCTAGAAAAATAGAATTAACAAAATGGGCAACCCGGTATATTCAAATTCGTATTGGAACAGATATTCCTTTCTATAACGCAGTAGCGAATTATATTATAAAAAACAACCTTTATGATAAAGAATACGTAGATACACGTACTAGAGGATTTGAAGAATTAAAGAAACATTTGGAAAGATATACTCCAGAATATTCAGCAAAAATATGTGGGGTGTCTGTAGACGACATCATTTATACTGCTAAGGAATATGCAGCAGCATCTCCAAAAGCTGCAGTATGCTACACAGTCGGCATAACAGAACATTCATGTGGAACTCACAATGTTCAAGCTCTAGCTAATTTAGGAATGCTATGTGGAAATTTTGGACGACCAAACGCTGGTATAAATCCACTTAGAGGTCAAAACAATGTACAAGGAACTAGTGATTCAGGATCATTACCAACAGATTTGCCAGGCTACCAAAAAATTGAAGCTCCTGGAATTGTAGAAAAATTCGAAAAAATTTGGGACGTAGAACTACCTAGGAAAAGGGGAATAACTAAAATTTCAGCAATGGACCAAATGATTAAAGGAAAAATTAAATTTCTATATGTTGTTGGCGAAAACACTGTTGTTTCAGACCCAAATGCAAATCATGCCGAGCATGCATTGAAATGTGTAGATTTTATGATCGTACAAGATATTTTCATGACTGAAACAGCTAAATTAGCAGATTTAATATTACCTGCCTCTAGCTTTGCTGAGGCTGATGGTACTTTTGCTAATACAGAAAGAAGAATACAAAGAGTTAGACCTTCAATTTCTACACCAGGAAATGCAAAAACAGATGTCGAAATACTTTTAAGTCTATTTAAAGTGATGGGAAGGAAGCATAAATCTGAAAAACCAGCTGATATATGGGCTGAAATGAGTAGTACTTCTCCATTATTCTCAGGTATATCTTACGAGCGCCTTGAAAATGAAGGGGGAATACAATGGCCTTGTCCAGAATTTTCACATCCTGGAACACCTTATTTACATAAGAATCAAATGGAATCAGGAGAAGCAGGTATATTTAGTCCCGTAGACCATATTGAACCTGCGGAACCAACAGATAGTGAATTTCCATTTGTTCTTTCAACTGGTAGGAGAAGATCGACTTATCATACAGGTACACAAACTGGAAAAGCTAAAGGTTTCGATAAATTAATTAATGAAGAATATGTAGAAATAAATCCTAAGGATGCCCAAGAATTAAAAATAGATGAATTGGATGTTATTAAAGTAGAATCACGAAGAGGTTCAGTAGAAGCAAAAGCAAAAATTTCTGATAAATCGCCAGTAGGTGCAGTTTTTATGAGTTTCGCATTCCCAGAAACAACTCGTACGAATGATCTAACTTCTGATGCAGTTGATTTTATTACTGAAACACCTGAATATAAAGCTTGCGCTGTGAAGCTATCTCTAATCAGATAGTCTAAGCTTTTATTATAAGAGTTGTTAAATTATATTTAGTTATACTCGACAGTATCATGTTTAACATTTAAAATTAAACTCTGTGCGCCCGTAGCTCAGATGGATAGAGCGATTGGTTTCTACCCAATAGGTCGCGGGTTCGAATCCTGCCGGGCGTGCCAATTCTACTATCTAGCTGTGTATCCTCCATCTACCGGAATAGCTGTGGCAGTTATAAAAGATGATTCATCACTGGCAAGAAATAGCGCTGCGTTTGCTACGTCGTTCGCTGTTCCAAGTCTTCCCATTGGATGCAGTTCAATTAACTTTTTGTGAATAGTTTCGTCGTCTGTTATTGCTTTGGTTAAGTTTGTATAAGCAAATCCCGGACATAATGCATTAACTCTAATAGAATACTTTGCAAGATTAACTCCCATATCTCTTGTCATTTGTATAACTCCACCTTTTGAATGTGGATAAGGATTAAATCCATCTGAAAAACCTAATGTATCAGAATATCCTACTAGACCAATTATTGATGACAGATTGATGATTGATCCTCCTGGATTTTTCTTCATATGAACTACGCTTTCATAAGACATTAACATAGAGCCTTTTAAATTTACTTCCATTACAAAATCCCATTTTTGTTCATAATTCCAATCACTTGGGGCGTGTCTGGGTGTGACTCCTGCACTATTAACCAAAATATCTAATTGTCCCCAAGTATCTACAGCTTGATTAGCAATATCAATACATTCTTGTCTTTTAGTCACATCGGATTTTATTATCAAAGATTCTTTTTTATATGGAGATAATTCATTTTCTAATTCTTTAAGAAAATCATCGTTTACATCTGAGCATAATACTTTACACCCCATTTCTAAAAACAATTTCGTAGTAGCCATGCCTATTCCTGAAGCTGCACCCGTAATTATTGCAACTTTATTTTGTAATCTTGTCATTTTATTCCTCCGATAAACAAATAATTAAGTAAATAATATATTTCTAAAAACAAAATTTATATACCATAATAAGATTAGTAGAAAAATAGATTATGAAAACAGAAGAAAATATAGCGCCATTTTTTAGAAGATTCATGGCTTTCATTATTGATGTATTTTATATTCTTCTAATCTTCTTTGGACTAAATATAATTGGAAAAAATGTTTTAGAAATCAATTCACCTTTATTTGATTATTTTGTTGTTATAGCATGTTTCTGTTACTTGGTTATTCCTACTGGGATGTACGGAAAAACCATTGGAAAATGGGCTTTAAGAATTTCGGTAGTAAATCCAAATGGTGCCAAAATTGGAATAGGATCAGCATTTGCTAGAGAAATTGGTGGTAAAATTTTCTCCAGTATTCCATTTTTCATTGGGGTCATATGGATGTTAAAAGATGATAAAAACAGAACTTGGTATGATATATTTTTTGAAACTCTAGTGGTAAAAGATAAGGCAAATAAATGAGTATAGCAGAATCAATACAACAGATAATGGAACAGTCTAGTTGGATAAGAAAAATGTTCGAAGAAGGTATTGAGTTAAAAAAAATACATGGAGAGAAAAATGTTTTTGATTTTTCTCTCGGTAATCCACTGTTAGAACCTCCCAAAAAATTTACTGATAATTTAGCCAAATTAACTACCTCAAATATAAAGGGCTTGCATCGTTACATGCCAAATCCAGGATTTCCTTCTTCGAGGACCGAAATCGCTAAACATTTATCAAAAGAATCTGGGATATCAATTAGTATGGATGAAATTATAATGACCACAGGAGCTGCAGGAGGATTAAATGGAATATTGAAATCGTTACTAAATGCAGATGATGAAGTGATAGTTTTTGCACCATTTTTTGTAGAATACCTTTTCTACATTTCAAATCACAGAGGGAAAGGCATAATTGCTGATACAAACGAGAAATTTATTCCAATAATAAGTGATTTAGAAAAAAAAATTACGAATAAAACAAAAGCAATAATAATAAATTCTCCAAATAATCCAACGGGAGTAATGTACCCAGAATCTATTATAAGTAGTATAGGAACTTTAATTAAGAAAATGGAAAAGAAATACAATTCAGAAATTTACTTAATTTCTGATGAACCTTACAGAAAATTAATATATAACTATGAAAAATATCCTTTCATTTTTAAACATCATTCTAGGTCAGTAATTGTAACTTCACATTCGAAAGATTTGGGGTTAGCAGGGGAAAGAATAGGTTATATTTCATTGTCACCATTAGATAAAGACAGAACTATTCTCTTTGATGCCATAATTTTTTCTTTACGTACCCTTGGACATGTTAATGCGACGGCGCTAATGCAAAAAGCTGTGGAATCAGTACAAAACGAAGTTGTTGACATAAAAATATATAAAGAAAAAAGAGATTTTTTATATGACAATTTAACAAAATTAGGTTATGAATGTGTCAAACCCGACGGAGCTTTTTATCTATTCCCTAAAACTCCTATAGCCGACGATACTAAATTTGTTAGTATTTTACAGCAATATAACATTCTGACAGTTCCAGGAAAAGGATTTGGAAAAGGTGGATATTTCAGAATTTCTTATAGTGTTGAAGATTGGGTTATAGAAGGCTCTATTAAAGGTTTTGAGGAAGCTTATAATGCAGTTAAATAGCTTCTTTTAAGCCTGATCCTGTAATTGGGATAACAATTTTTTCCTCTTTTTTAATAACACCATTAGCAACAAGTTTTTCAAGAGCAGAGAATGAGAAGGCACATGTTTTCTCACAGAAAATCCCTTCTTCTTTTGCTAAAATTTCATGCCATTTTAATGCTTCATCATCTGTAGATGACAAAGCAGTTCCTTTACTTTCTTTTATTACATCTACAATTTCTTGCAATCTTGGAGGATTGGAAACTGAAATACCAGAAGCTATTGTGGTCTTAGAGCTGTCAAAAGTCCAATCTGAATTATTAAATTTAGCGACAATTGGTTCAATTTCTTTAGACTGAGCAGCATGAAGTTTGGGGAGATTTAAATTTGTTTTTTCAGAAATATCTAAAAATCCTCGCCACGTTCCTAATAATAAAGAACCATTCCCTGTAGGAAAAATGATATGATCGATTGAACCAATTGACTCATGAATTTCATAAGCAAAGCTTTTCATACCTTCAGAAAAATAAGGAGATAAATTATGAGATAAATATGGTATATTATTTTTTTTTGCAAACAATTTAGCTTCAATTGTAGAATTTTCTCTTGGTCCAGAAATTTTATGTAATTCAGATCCAAAAATAGAAATTTGATCAACTTTACCTTTACTCGCAGTTTCAGGAACAAATATATGAGCTTTAATTTTACTTACTGCTGCATATGCTGATAATGATGCACCTGCATTACCTGAAGAATCCTCAACAAACTCAGTAACATTTTCATCTTTTGCAATATTTACAACCAATACACTTCCCCTATCCTTAAATGATCCGGTAGGAGACATAAATTCCAATTTGGCATAAAGATTATTTAGCTCTAATTTTTCTCCTATTTTTTCCAGTTTGATAATTGGAGTATTACCTTCACCTAAAGAGAAAGTTTCGCTACTTTTTAATAAAGAAACTAAAGGATTTTTTTTTACTTCAGAAATATCATGACAAACTAATAATTCATTACAACCATCTTGGCAATAAATCCTTGAAATAGAGTTATCTTCTTGTATAACATTACATTTATAGCATTTTAACGAATAACTTTGCATATTTGAATCCTTGATAAAATTATCTCCGATAAAAAAAATTAATCAAAGAAGTAAAAGAGTTAGTTGTAGATAATTATCATAAAAAAATTTTTTTTGAGATAAAAAGGTCTTCCCTACTCATGTTAGCTGTAATATCTTAAACAAAGATTTAAAATAAAAACCATTATGAGACTAAAACACTGTAATAATTTTCACGATTTCAGAAAGCTTGCTAAAAAAAGGCTACCTTCACCAATATTTCATTATATAGATGGAGCTGCTGAAGATGAAACAACTCATCAAAGGAATACAAGTGCCTATAACGATGTAGATCTCGTTCCAAATGTTTTAAGAGGTGTTGAAAATGTAGATTTATCAACTACCATTTTTGGAAAAAAAATTGATTTACCATTTTATTGTTCCCCAACAGCATTACAAAGATTATTTCATTATGATGGAGAGAGAGCAGTTGGGAAAGCAGCACAAAAATTTAATACAATGTTTGGAGTTTCAACGATAGCAACAGTACCTGTTGAAGAACTTGGTGCTATAGATACTCCTAAAATGTTTCAATTTTATTATCATAAAGATCATGGCATAAATAGTGCTGTTCTTGAAAAAGTGAAAGCTTCTAATTATGATGTTTTAGCATTAACTGTCGATACAATAACTTCAGGAAATCGTGAAAGAGATTTAAGAACAGGTTTTACTTCCCCTCCTAAATTAACTTTGTCTAGTTTATTCAGTTTTTTATCAAAACCTATGTGGGGATTGAATTATGTCTTCAGAGAAAAATTTGAATTACCACTTTTGAAAGATACTATTGGAGAACTTTCAAATGTAGCTACATCAATTGGAAGCTATTTTTCTACGATGCTAGATCAGTCAATGGATTGGAATGATGCAGAAAAGCTTTCTTCTGAGTGGGGAGGACATTTTGCATTGAAAGGAATTATGAGTGTTGAAGATGCTAAACGTGCTGTAGATATTGGATGTACAGGTATTATCGTATCTAATCATGGTGGAAGACAACTTGATGGTTCAAGATCTAATTTTGATCAACTAGCAGAAATAGTCGATGCTGTTGGAGATAAAATAGATGTTATTTGCGAGGGTGGAATCCAAAGACCAACTCATATGTTAAAGGCCTTGTCATTAGGTGCAAAAGCTTGTGCAGGAGGAAGATTGTACCTTTATGCATTAGCTGCAGCCGGTCAGGCAGGAGTGGAAAAAGCGTTAGGTCTCTATAAAACAGGATTAGAGAGAGATATGAAACTAATGGGTTGCACTAAAATAAGTGATCTTAACAGAAATAATCTAAGGTTTAGAAATAACAGTTAAGAAAAACTCTAGATCAATCATATAAATATAAATTGTTTCTTTTTAA
>Ga0257112_10000746_pt1 | contig 12787 bp, 13 predicted proteins | sample LP_taG_5_FD_191565 | JGI IMG/M metagenome (GOLD analysis project Ga0257112, IMG submission 191565) | Marine microbial communities from Northeast Subartic Pacific Ocean, Canada - LP_J_2015_P26_1000m | ecosystem: Environmental > Aquatic > Marine > Oceanic | place: Canada: Northeast Subartic...
AGGAGCGGCTAACTGGATCTTTGCTGGGTTAACTTTTTTCTTTTATAACCAGGTCCTTAATCTTTCTGGAACACTTACTGGTCTTGCAGTTTTAATAGCAATTATTTTTGATGCAATTTCTGATCCCCTCATGGGTTCTATTTCTGATAGATTTAAATCTAGACTCGGGCGCAGACACCCATTCATGTTTATTGCACCCTTTCCCACCGTTATTGCAATTTACCTTATGTTTTTCCCTCCAGAAGGTCTTTCAGAATATGCTCTTTTTGGGTGGCTGATTTTTTCAACAATTATTTTAAGGCTTAGCGTCACCCTCTTTGCTGTTCCCCATTTAGCTTTAGGCGCTGAACTATCTGAAGATTATATTGAACGAAGTAGAGTCATGAGCTACAACAATCTCTTTGGGTACATGGGCGTAATAATCATGCATATATTTGTATGGTTTTTAATCTTCCCTTATTTTACAGGAGATAAACTTGGACAGCTGTATCAAGAATCTTATACTCCTATCGCAATTTTTTGCATGGTTCTAATTTCTCTATGTATTTTATCCTCTGCGTATTTCACAAAAGATAGAATTCCATATTTAAAACAGCCTTCTGATAACGACTCAAAAATAAAATTTATAGATTTATTTAAAGACATTATTGGGGCAATAGGAAATAGAAATTATCTAAGGCTGCTGGTTGGCATGTTTTTTATTTCTATGTTAATTGGTACCCATGAGACTCTTGCAATTTATATGGTCACTTTTTTTTGGGAGTTATCTGCTCAGCAAATTGGGTGGTTAATTATTAATAATATTATTGGTTTTGGTTTTGGTTTTATAGCAACAGCAAAATTACATCAAAGGTTTGATAAGCGATTAATTATTGTGATTGGTGTTCTAGGACTGACTATTTTTTGGTCAGCAGCCGTTAACTTGACTCTGCTTGGATTTGCTCCAGAAAATGGCTCATGGGAGCTAGTAACTTTAATCATTTGTTTGGGATCTATTGCGTCTGCAAGTGGATCAATTCTTGCTATTAGTGTTATGTCTGCACTGGCAGATATTGTTGATGAGCACGAGCTTAATACCGGGGTTAGACAAGAGGGTGTATTTTATGCAGCTAGGACATTTTTTAGCAAAACATCTAATGGTATAGGACACGTAATTGCTGGGTTAGCTCTAGATTTTATAGAATTTCCTACTAATGCTGTGCCAGGAGAAATTGCACATGAAACTATTTTTAAACTGGGTCTAATTGATGGCCCCTTCGCAATGATCTGGGGTTTAATTGCAGCATTCTTTTATGCAAGATATAAAATAACCAAAGAATCTCATGCAACAATTAAAGAAAAGTTAGCAATGAAAAATGCCGTCTAACCAAAATAAAATACCTCGAGTAATGACTATTGCTGGATCAGACTCTGGGGGCGGCGCAGGAATACAGGCAGATATTAAGACCATTAATGCAATTGGAGGTTTTGCAATGACTGCTATTACAGCAGTCACTTCTCAAAATACAAGACAAGTTTCAAGTATTCATGAAATCCCATATAAAATGGTTATCAAACAAATAGAATTGGTTGAAGAAGACATTGGATTTGATGTTGTTAAAACTGGCATGCTTGTAGATCCAAAAGTAATTTCCTTTATTGCTTCTAATCTCAAACAATATCCGCTGATTGTTGACCCTGTTTCAATTTCAACTTCTGGTGACATATTAATTTCTGATGAAGCGCTATCTACCATTAAAAATATGCTAATTCCAAGAGCAATGATTGTAACTCCCAATATTCCCGAAGCATCCCTCTTGTCAGGCGTTAAAATTATAAATATAGACTCTCAGATAAAGGCTGGCAAAAAAATTCTTAAACTGGGTCCAGAATACGTCCTCGTAAAAGGCGGGCATGGAGAAAGCAATAATATTGTTGATGCTTTAATTTCAGAAAATGAAACCAAGCTATTTGAATCAAAAAAAATTAAAACTGAAAATACTCATGGCACAGGCTGTACTTTGGCTAGTGCAATTTCTACATACATAGGTATGGGAATTCCAATAAATGAAAGTGTGAAAAAATCTATAAATTATGTCCAGTGGTTATTAAGATCTTCGCCCAAATTTGGAAAAGGAAATGGTCCTATGCACCACAAGCCCCCTAGAGAATAAGAAAAAGCGTTAAAATTTTCCCCGGGTGAATCTCATTCTAATTGAGAAAACCCTAACCAAAGCAACTATTGTTATGATGGTTTGTGTAAATAACGAGATCGATAAAGTATTAGTCCAACTCCAACTATCAATAGTCAGCCATAGTAAAAAAGTTTGAAGGGGGAAATTAATAACCATCCCCATCATCACAACAATAACACTCTCTCTAAAAGCTATTTTTTCAGTTTTGTTCATTTTGATCCCTGTTTATTTTGGTTGTTATTAATAGTATTTTTTCATAAATTGCCTAGATAAAGAAGTTTTAATGATGTCTAAAACGCTCACTAAAAAATTCTATAAAATTAATTTTTAAAAGTTACCGCTGTTCCATAAGCGATAACTTCTGAGGCGCCAGCAGCGATTGTAGAAGTTTCGTATCTAAAATTAATAATAGCATCTGCTTGTTTCTCTTTGGCGCTTGCAATCATCCTGTCCATAGCTTCTTTTCGTGCAATTGTTAACAGAATTGAGTAACTTTTAAGCTCTCCTCCAATAATGGTTTTTAGAGTTGCTAATATATCTGTACCTATATGCCTCGCTCTAACCGTACTACCAATAACTATTCCTAGGTATGATGAGATTTTTGAACCCTCTACAGAGGGAGTTGTAGTTACTAACATAGTTTGCTCCAAAGTTTTGATATGATTAAATTACTTATATGGATAATATAAAACAAGAATTAGTTGAAACAAAGTTTTCGATCGGCGCAATAGTGAAACATAGATTTCTAAATTTTCGTGGAGTTATTTTTGATGTTGACCCTGAGTTTAATAATACAGAGGAATGGTATCAATCTATCCCCTCATCTATTCGTCCAATAAAAAATCAGCCTTTCTATCATCTTTTTGCAGAAAACGGACATATTTTTTATATTGCTTATGTTTCAGAGCAAAACTTGCTCAAGGACGATTCTGATGAGCTCCCCAAGCACCCTGAAATCAAGAATCTATTTTCTCACTTCGAAGATGGAAAATTTGTCCCAGTATCTGGGGCTATAAATTAATTTATTCTTCGTGGGCAATTCTCAAAGAGGTTATAAAAACATCCATTGCATCTTTAAGGTCTTCAATAGATAAAAAGGTGGGTGCTAATCTTATATTTGAGTCATGTGGATCATTAAAATATGGGTATGTTGATCCAGCCGGGGTAATAAGCACACCAGCTTCTTTGCAAAGCTCTATTACTCTCTTAGCAATAGGTTTACTTGTATTATAAGAAATAAAATACCCCCCGGTTGGCTTTTTATATTTTCCTATAACTGAATTTAAAGAGTCCAATGCTTCAAAGGCAATCTCGAATTTTGGTCTTACAAGGTCTGCTTGTTTCTTCATATGATCTAAAATACCTTCTTTATTTTTTAAAAATTCTAAATGGCGCATTTGATTAACTTTATCTGAGCACACCATCATTGAAGCTCTTTGTCTCACCAGCAAATTAAATAGTTTTTGACCTGCGGCCGCAAATGATAAACCGCCTCCACCAAATGTTACTTTTGAAAAAGAGCATAAAACAGCTGTTTGCTCCTCGACATTAGATGCTTGGGCAAGTTGCCAAACTTGAGTCTGACTTGGGGATGGAAGAAAATCATGAAGGATATAAGCATGGTCAAAAATAAATAAAAACTCATTTGAGTAAGCTTTCCCCGCTTCAAACATCATTGAGATATTCTCATCAGTATAAATATCGCCTGTTGGGTTTGAGTGACGCGGGACACAAATAATACCCTTAATATTTTCATGTTCAGCAAGCAGGGTTTTAAATACATCAATATCTATACCTAATCCAGTTAGAGGGGTTGTAAGTATTTCAATTCCAAAATCCTCTAAAAGTCTAAAGTGTCTGTCAAAACCAGGCACGGGGCAAATAAATTTTATATTTGATTGATCTTTCCATGGAGCTTGTAGCCCAAAAAGATAATTTGAAAGTATTAATTGATAAATAAGCAAAAGGCTTGATTGTTCACCAACTAAAGTATTTTCAACAGGCGTTGATAAAAGATTTGCTCCTAATTCTCTAACCTCAGGAATACCTAGGGGTTCTCCATAGTTGCGAATATCAATTCCACTCGGACTGTGTGTTGGTATTTCTGAGCTTAAAAGCTCATTGGATATATCAAGTTGATCTGCTCCAGGCTTCCCTCGGATTAAATCAATTTTAAGACCCCTTGCTTTTAAAGCATCAAATTTAGATTCAAGAGATTTATCCATAGTATCATGTGGCTATATTAGTAAATGTATTTTATAGGATAAATTTATAAGTGGCATACATATCAATCCTTTTGGCTGTAGTAATAATTATTCTTTTGGGCTTCTTGATCTATTTAAATGTTAAAAGTGATTCTCAAACAACTAATTCTAGAGAATCTTTAAAAGATCTTGATAAAGCCGTTGAAAGACAAGAGGCAACTTTACTTGATCTCTCAAAAGATATTCAATCTTTCCAAGACCCTCTTAGCAAGCTTAAAAGGTATCTATCAGGGGGGACCCTAGCTGGTACATTTGGAGAATGGTCATTGGATGCGATTATTAGAAATATTTTCCATCCGAACCAATTTCTCACCAATCATGAGGTGATTGTAGGCACTGGTAAAAGAGTTGAATTTGCTATCAAGCATCCTGAGGGCTTATTGGCGCCAATAGATGCTAAATTTCCCTCGGGTCTATTTGATAAGTATCTTGATGCTGTTGATATTCAAGATCAGGAATTAATAAAAAAATCAAAAGATGAAATAAAAAGATATGTCATAAAGGCTGCAAAAGATATTCAAGATAAATACATGCAATCAGGGATCACTGTGGAGCTAGGAATAATGTTCATACCGAGTGAAGCGCTTATGCAGCTTATAGATTCGATGGGAAATATTAGAGAACAAATTTTTAGAGATAATCGAGTCTTAATTATGGGTCCTAATTCTGTTGCGGCATATTTAATTAGCGTTCATATGGGTTTTAGAACCCTGGCTTTAAATGAAAAGGCTGGTGATATTATGAAAGAACTTGGTAAATTAAAAAAAGAATTTGAAAAATTTGGCGCTTCAACTGAAGAGCTTCAGAAAAAAGCTGATGCTATGTTAAAAACTGTCAACGAGCATGTAATACGAGAAAGACAAATGGAAAAAGCAATTAAGAGTATGGATAATTCTTAACTAGTAATAAAATCGTCTCCACATATTTAAGCCAAACAACAAAGCTAATAACCATAATATGACCTCTGGAAAATTTGGATTGCTGTTGTAACCAAAAAATCCTTTTAAAAAGACTCCAATTGTTCCCTTGTCATGAAGTAAATGATAAGTCTTAACGCCGTTTGAAGCTACTTCTGGTTTCAAAATATCCCAAGGTCTATAAATCTCAGTTTTTTCAATCTGATTAGACTTAACTAAATATTCTTCAGCTTCATGGGTGCCATAGGCAATCATTCCTGCAGAAAGAAAGACAAGCAACAAAGTGGAGTACTTAAAAATATTCTTTAAATTAGCTCTTCTTCCCTGGCTCACAATTAAATAGCCAATTATTATTGCTAAGATGGCCCCAAGGGAAAGGCCGATATATGAAAAACTTCCTGTTATAGAAAAACTTGATATAAGAAATACAACTGTTTCAAAGCCCTCTCTCAAGATTGCAAAAAATACAACAAAAAATACACCCCATGCAGAAATTTCCATTGCCTTGACTGTTTGATCTTCTAGGGCTTTTCTGTCACTAACATTTTTTGATAACCAAAATACTACATACCAAATTAAAAATGCTGTCAAATATAAGAAAATTGATTCGAATAATGCTTTGACTGAATCATTGCCTAAAGAATCTTTTGCTTTTATAACTAGATATGCAACTAGAATGCTGGCTAAGATTGATGTAAAAATACCGTACCAAAGCTTAACAAAATGTGTATTCTGATTAGTCTTTTCCAGTAAAAGATAAATTATTCCAACCACAAGAGAGGCCTCTAATACTTCTCTAAACACTATTATAAATTCAACCATTATCTGTCTCTCTGTTAATGAGAATCATTCTCATTAAGATTATAACAAACAATTATTAAAGTTAAACTAATTTAGAATATCAATAAATGTTAGTATGTCTCGAATTTTATTAATTCGGAAATAAAAAATAGTGAATAGGACTTCTCTTTATAAATTGCACCTTAAGCTGGGTGCAAAAATGGTTAACTTTTCAGGCTGGGAAATGCCAATTAGTTATTCTTCACTAATTAAAGAGCATAATGCCGTAAGAAGCTCTGCTGGAATTTTTGACGTGTCACACATGGCTATATTTGATTTCAAGGGCGGTGATCAAGTGGGGTTCTTAGAAAAAATTTTTGCTAATGACATAAATAAAATAAAAAATAAAAATAAAGCTATTTATGGAGTTTTATTAAATGAAGATGGTGGAATTTTAGATGATTTGATTATCTATCATGCAGATAATAGATTTAGATTGATCTCAAACTGTTCAACCCGAGAGCAGAATACAAAATGGTACAAAAAGCATGCAATTCAATTTAATGTTGAAGTGATTCAAAGAAATGATATGGGAATCTTAGCCATTCAAGGGCCCAAAGCAATTAAGCGAGTGTTAAACGGTAAAATCATCACCTCAAAAGTAAAGAATTTAAAATCCTTTGAATGCATGTTTGAGGAAGACCATTTATATGCAAGGACAGGCTACACAGGAGAAGACGGTCTTGAGCTTGTAGTTCCTAATAAACTAATAGAGAGCCTTTGGATGGGGGCAATAGAAGAAAATTGTATTCCTGTTGGGCTGGGTGCGAGAGACACTCTTAGACTTGAGGCGGGTTTAAATCTTTATGGGAATGATATGACTATAAATAATCATCCATTTGAATCAAATCTTTCTTGGACGATTGATATGAACAATGACAAAAGAAATTTTATTGGCAAACAGGCATTACTTCAGGTAGATAAAACAAAATGTAAGAAACTTGTTGGAGTGGTTCTAAAAGATCGTGGGGTACTAAGACCTGGATATAAGGTTACACATAATAATGGAAAAGGCATTATTTTAAGCGGTACCTACTCTCCAACACTTCAAACTAGCATAGGTCTTGCAAGAGTTGATCAAGGATATAAAGGCAATGGAGAAGTAATCATCAGAAACAAACCATTAAAATTAAATTTTGTATCGCCTCGGTTCTTAAGACAGGGTAAAATTTTATCATGAGTGATATACCTAGTGACTTAAAATTTCTTTCTTCTCATGAATGGGTAAGAATTGAGGCTGACGGTTCGGCAACCGTTGGAATCAGCAATCATGCCCAAGACCTCCTTGGAGATATAGTATTTATAGAATTACCAAAAATTGGCCAAGAAATTGATGCAGAGAGTGATGCAGCAATTGTAGAATCGGTTAAGGCTGCTTCTGATGTTTATTCCCCTCTTTCAGGAAAGATAACAGAGGCAAATTCTATGTTAGAAGAGCAACCTGAAACAGTTAATTCATCACCATTTGAAGATGGCTGGTTTTTTAAAATGACACCTTCAGATTTAGGAGAACTAGAAAGCCTGCTTTCACCTGAAGATTACAACGAAACCTGCCAAGATTAATTTCTTGAAAAGATTGCTCATTAATAAAAATTAAATAATTTAAGTTATAACAAATTAACCTATGGATCATACTAACTTCGCATTAAGACACCTCGGTTTAAACAACTCTGATGTTGAGTTTATACTAAGTGAATTGGGATTTTCGGATATAGAGGATTTTTCAAAATCTGTTATACCTAAAAATATTTTCATTAAAGAAGAGCTTGATTTAAAAAAACCAATTTCTGAAGAAGAAGCCCTGCAATCATTAAAAAATATTGCTAAAAAAAATAAGGTTTATAAATCATTCTTGGGTCAGGGATACTATGGAACAATTACCCCCAAAGTAATCCTAAGAAATGTATTTGAGAACCCGGGCTGGTATACATCCTATACTCCTTATCAACCAGAGATATCACAAGGAAGATTAGAAGCATTAATTAATTTCCAAACAATGGTAAGCGATCTAACTGGTCTTGAGATTGCAAATGCTTCACTTTTAGATGAAGCTACGTCTGCGGCCGAGGCTATGACTTTGGCTTCAAGGGTTAGCAAGTCTAAATCTAAAAAATTTTTTATTGATCAAAACTGTTTTCCACAAACAATAGCTGTGGTTACTGCTAGAGCAAAACCAATTGGGATTGAAATTATTGTCGAGAACCCCGAAAGCTTAGAAAGATTGAAAAAAGAAAGCTTTTTTGGAGCATTGCTTCAATACCCAGGGAACAATGGGAATATCAATGATTATTCAAAGATAATCTCAAGCATTCATGGTCAAGAGGGTTTAATTGTGGTTGCCACTGATTTATTAGCTTTAACATTAATTAAAAGCCCTGGAGAGTTAGGCGCAGATATCGCAATAGGCAGCTCTCAAAGATTTGGAGTCCCTCTTGGATTTGGCGGACCACACGCAGCTTTTATTGCTACGAAAGAAGCATATAAAAGATCTCTCCCAGGAAGGCTTGTGGGGGCTTCAATTGATAAACATGGGAGTACAGCATATAGATTAGCGCTGCAAACTAGAGAGCAACATATAAGGAGAGAAAAAGCCACAAGCAACATATGTACCGCACAAGCTTTGTTGGCAATTATGGCAGGATTTTATGCAGCATATCACGGTCCTGATGGACTCAAAAGCATAGCAAAATCTATTCACAACAAAGCAAAAGAATTGGCAAAAGAAGTTAATGCAAAGGGGTTCTCAATTAACTCAAACTCTTTTTTTGATACCTTATGCATTTATACCGGCGATCAAACTAAAAAAATTATTCAAGCTGGTTATAAAAAGAGAGTAAATCTTAGAAAATATGATGATCAGAATGTTTGCATTTCATTAGATGAAACAACCAACAACCAAGACATAGCGAATCTTTCAAGCTGTTTTAAAGGTCTAAAAGATGCTAAAAAAATTGAAGTAAAATATGGTATTCCGTCAGACCTTAAAAGAACATCAACTTATTTAACCCATCAAGTATTTCATTTATACAGAACAGAGACTGAAATGTTACGTTATATTCGTAAACTCTATGACAAAGATATAGCTTTGGATCGTGCCATGATTCCATTGGGCTCCTGTACGATGAAACTTAATGCGACCTCTGAAATGATCCCAGTTGGGTGGGAAGAATTTGCTAACATTCATCCCTATGCCCCAGAAGATCAAACCGAAGGCTATAAAATCTTAATCAATGATCTTGAATCTCAACTATCAACCATTACCGGATATTCAGCAATATCTTTACAACCAAATGCGGGCTCTCAAGGAGAATATGCAGGTCTTTTGGCTATAGACGCATATCATAAAAATAACGGTGATCTAGAGCGAAGAATATGCCTAATCCCTGAATCAGCCCATGGAACGAATCCAGCCTCAGCACAAATGGCCGGTATGAAAGTTGTTCCGATTGGATGTGATAAAGAAGGAAATATTGATCTTGAAGACCTTAAGATGAAAGCAAAAAAATTCTCTAATGAATTGGCTGCAATCATGATCACTTATCCGTCTACCCATGGGGTTTTTGAGATTAATGTTACTGACGTTTGTGAAATTATTCATTCCTATGGGGGCAAAGTATACATTGATGGCGCCAATTTAAATGCAATGGTTGGTTTATGTAAACCAGGGGAATTTGGCGGAGATGTTTCTCATCTAAACCTACATAAAACTTTTTGCATTCCCCACGGAGGTGGAGGACCTGGAATTGGCCCAATTGGTGTCGCAAAAGATCTGATTAACTACTTGCCCACAGACCCACTAAACTATAATTCTTCATCAATTGATGTTGGACCCGTTTCAGCAACTAATTATGGAAGCGCATCAATTTTACCTATTAGCTGGATGTATATTCGGATGATGGGTGCAAGTGGGCTTAAAAAAGCTACCCAAATTGCTATTTTAAGCGCAAATTATATTGCTCAAAAACTTAGCTCTCATTACAAAATTTTATACAAGGGACAAAATGATTTAATTGCCCATGAATGTATCTTAGATATAAGACCTTTAAAAGAATCATGCGGGGTAGAAGTTGATGATATTGCTAAACGTTTAATAGATTTTGGTTTTCATGCTCCAACCATATCCTTCCCCGTAGCAGGAACTTTAATGATAGAGCCAACTGAAAGTGAGTCACTTTCAGAGCTTAATAGGTTTATTGATGCAATGATAAGAATTCGGGCCGAAATAAAAGAAGTTGAAGAAAAAATATTCTCAATTGAAGAAAGCCCCCTTAGAAATGCTCCCCATTGCGCTCAAGAAGTAACAAGCGACAAGTGGTCATACAAATATTCCCGCTCAATAGCAGCGTATCCATATGGAGCAAGCGACAAAAATAAGTTTTGGCCTCCAGTCGGCAGAATTGATAATGTTTTTGGTGATCGAAACTTAATGTGTATCTGCCCGCCTATATCAGATTTTTCAGAAACTGACTAGATCTTTGGCAAATTAATTATTTCCCAACCCCTCTTATTGGCTATCTTTTCTAGTCTTATATCAGGGTTAATAACTTTAGGCATTTCAACAGACTCCAATAAAGGTAAGTCATTTATTGAGTCTGAATAAAAAATTGTACCTAAAAAATTACTATATTTATGTTCTTCCATCCAAGATTTAATCGCCTGAAATTTTCCAGAACCAATGGTCAGCGGGAGCAAGAAAAATCCTGTACATTTGCCATTGATGAACTCAACCTTTGTACTAATAACGCTATTAAAATCTAATCGTCGAGCTATTGGATTAACAATAAGCTCATTTGTTGCGCTGGCTAGCAACAGTTCATCTCCATTATCCTTATGGTCATGAATTAATTTAAGCGCAAAAACATTAATCATCGGCTCAATAATGATTCTTATAAAGGGGCTAATAATTTCATCAATCTCTTGTTGGGTCTTTCCAACATAAGCGCTTAATGTAAATTTAGTATATTCACTCATATCTAATTTGCCATTGATATATTCATTCATAAATTTTTCATTTCTTTTTTCTGCAGATTTTCCCAAAAAATTATTTTCTATAAGATAATTGATCATAGAATAATCTGAATCGCCCTTTAGAATGGTATTATCTAAATCAAAAATTACTAAATTGGGCTTACTCATAAGGGATTAATCTAACATGAATGATAAAACTTACAGGAAAAATGTTGGTCTAATAGTTCTTAATCCTGAAAATCAATTACTGGTATGCAAACGAAAAGACACTAAGAAATGGCAATTCCCTCAAGGTGGAGTAGATCCTAATGAAAAACCTATCCAAGCAGCTTATAGGGAGCTGTTCGAGGAAGTTGGTATATCTAAGAAAGATGTTAAATTACTAAAAGAGAGTGAGCGTTGGTATAAGTACGACTTACCTATTGACTATCGCCACAGAACAATTAACTTAAAAAAATTTAATGGACAATCCCAAAAGTGGTTTATCTTTAAAAGCAAATATAAGCTTAAGATTAATTTTATGAATGATCTGCGTCAAGAATTTGATGGTTATCAATGGGTTAGTTACTGGTATCCCCTGTCTCAAATTGTTGAATTTAAAAAACCAGTATATGAAAAAGTTCTCAGAGAATTTTTACCAACTTATCTAAAGGTTGTAAATGATTGAATTGCTTGTTTTTATAGCGCTGGGGAGTATAACTGGCATCCTTGCGGGCATGTTTGGAATTGGTGGAGGCGTCCTACTTGTTCCAGCTTTAATATTTATCTTTAATGGGATGGGTATGGAAGAATCAGTGGTGGTTTATATGGCAATTGGCACTGCTTTATCAAGCATAATATTTTCAGGTATTTCCTCAGCCTACTCTCACCATTCAAAAAAGTGCGTTGAGTGGAAACTTGTATTCCCTTTATCGCTAGGAATGATTGTGGGGGCTCTAATTGGATCAAGATACGCAACTTCAATGAGCAGCGATAATTTAAAATTAATAATCACAATTTTTCTAGTAGCGGTGGGGGGAGAAATGTTATTTGGTTATACAAAATTATTCAGTAACAGAAGAAAGTTAGTCTCCATATCAAATATTCTTGCTCCAATTCATGGTGGGTGGATAGGTTTTTTATCATCAATTTTGGGCATTGGAGGAGGATCATTTACTACACCTTTAATGACATCGGCTGGATATAATATTAGACAAGGCATTGGCACTGCTGCTGCATGCGGGGTTCCAATAGCTCTAGCTGGAGGCATGGGATACCTATATTTTGGACAAACCCACTCAAATCTTCCTGCTGGTGCAATAGGATTTATTTTCTGGCCTGCGGTACTAGGTATTGCAAGTGCTAGCATTATTACTGCAAGAATAGGCTCAAATATTGCACATTCAATCTCAGAACAAATTCTTAAGAGATTATTTGGTGTCTTGTTGATAATTGCAGCCATTATGGTGACAGGAAATTGATCATAGAACTCTCAGAATTTTTTAATAACCCAAGCTTGATCGAATTTGGTGGATTGAAAATTCAGTACTATGCTCTCACATGGGTTATTTCAGCGCTTCTAATCTTTCAATACCTAAAAAATCATCAAATCATAAAAGAATTGGGCCTCTCAATTGAACAAATC
>Ga0257112_10000747_pt1 | contig 12780 bp, 10 predicted proteins | sample LP_taG_5_FD_191565 | JGI IMG/M metagenome (GOLD analysis project Ga0257112, IMG submission 191565) | Marine microbial communities from Northeast Subartic Pacific Ocean, Canada - LP_J_2015_P26_1000m | ecosystem: Environmental > Aquatic > Marine > Oceanic | place: Canada: Northeast Subartic...
AATAAACATTGTCGGCTACTTATTCTTGGTTCTGGTCCCGCTGGATATTCAGCCTCTCTCTATGCTGCGAGAGCTAATCTGAATCCAGTAATCATTACCGGCATAGAACAAGGTGGTCAGCTTATGACAACAACAGATGTTGATAATTGGATTGGTGATCATAATAATCTTCAAGGACCAGACCTAATGAATCGTATGATGGAGCACGTTAGAAAATTTAATGTTGAAGTGATAAATGATCACATAAAAGAAGCTAACCTCTCCCATAATCCATTTGTCCTACATGGTGATTACGGAGTCTATACTTGTGATGCATTAATTATTGCGACCGGAGCAAACGCGATGTATCTAGGGTTACCTTCTGAGCAAACTTTCATGGGTCGCGGTGTATCTGCTTGCGCAACATGCGATGGCTTTTTTTATAAAAACAAAAATGTAGCAGTAGTCGGCGGAGGAAATACAGCAGCAGAAGAAGCATTGTATCTTAGTAACATCGCAAAAAAAGTTACGCTTATTCACAGAAGAGACGCACTACGAGCAGAAAAAATACTTCAAGATCAAATTTTTAAAAAAGAAAGTGAAGGCAGAATTGAAATAAAATGGGATTACATTGTTGAAGAAATAATTGGCAATGATATGGGTGTTACCGGAATAAGAATACAAAACACTATAGAAAAAAAGAAAAAAACTGAAATTGATTTATCAGGAGTGTTTATTGCTATTGGACACTACCCCAATACTGATCTATTTAAGAATCAATTAACTATGAAAAATGGATATATTATTGTTAAATCTGGATTAAATGGAGATTCAACTTCAACAAGCATTCCAGGTGTTTTCGCTGTTGGCGATGTAGCAGATCATATATATAGACAAGCAATTACATCGGCTGGAGCCGGATGTATGGGGGCCCTTGACGCTGAGAAATACCTTGATTTATTGACGTCATAAAAACTTTAATAATATAAAAATACTTAAAATCTGTTGAACATTACTTCGTAAGTTGTTAATAAATTATAATTGAATTAAATCTTATGTTTCTGCACAATTAATGCATTAATAAATAAATGGGAAATAACTAAATTGGCAAAAGAAGAAGCTATTGAAATGGAGGGGGTCGTAATAGAAACTCTACCAAACACGACATTCCGAGTTGAACTGACAAAGAATGGGCATATCGTAACTGCCCATATCTCTGGAAAAATGCGAAAAAACTACATTAGAATTTTAACGGGTGATACTGTTACTGTAGAGTTAACGCCCTATGATTTAAGTAAAGGCCGTATAACATATCGAGAAAGATAAGGTTAATAAATCTATTTAATTATATGTTCAGGCTCTTTAATAAGTGACTCAAAAGCGAGCTTAATTTCATTATCTTCAACACTTACGTTTATAGTGCCACCTTCTACTAACTTGCCGAACAATAGTTCTTCGGCAACAGGTCGTTTAATAAAATCTTGAATTATCCTAGCCATAGGACGAGCACCCATTTTAGCATCATACCCTCTTTCAGCAATCCAGAGACGTGCCAAATGGTCGATATTTAGAGTTACATTATTAGTCTCTAGTTTTACTTCTAATTCAAGCAGAAGTTTATTTGCAACCCGCTGAATTGTTTTAACATCAAGAGGAGAAAACTGAATAATAGAATCCAAACGATTACGAAATTCCGGTGAAAATGTCTTCTTTATAATTTCCAAGTCGTCTTTTGAATGATCCTGGTCGGTAAAGCCTATTGATGACCTACTTTTTTCTTGTGAACCAGCATTTGTGGTCATAATGAGTACTATGTTTTTAAAATCTGCACTATGACCACTATTATCAGTTAAAACACCATAATCCATAACTTGTAGTAAAATATTAAAAATATCTGGATGTGCTTTTTCAAGCTCATCAAGTAAAACAACGGCATGTGGTGTTTTTCTAACGGCATCGGTAAGTTGGCCTCCTTGATCATAACCTACATAACCTGGAGGAGCGCCAATAAGTCTTGTGACTGAGAACTTTTCCATATATTCAGACATGTCAAAACGAATGAATTTAACCCCCATAATAATCGCTAACTGTCGAGTAATTTCAGTTTTACCAACACCAGTGGGGCCTGAAAAAAGGAATGAACCAATAGGTTTTTCCTCATCAGTTAAGCCCGATCGTGATATTTTTATCGATGAACTCAAAGCCCTAATTGCCTTATCTTGGCCAAATACAACAAGATTCAAATCTCTTTCTAAAAATTTCATTATTTTCCTGTCAGATCTTGATATATTTTTTGTTGGAATACGCGCCATCCTTGCCACTATATTTTCAATATTTTCAATGGTTACTCTGTTCTTTTTATTTTTTGAAGAGTGAAGTCTATATTTAGCTCCAGCTTCATCAATAACATCGATAGCTTTATCAGGTAAAAATCTATCATTTATATGTTTTGCTGATAATTCAGATGCAGCTCTAATTGCGCCATCTTCGTATTTAACATTATGATACGATTCAAAATATGATTTAACGCCATCCAATATCGTAATTGTCTCTTCAATGGTAGGTTCTGGTACTTCTATTTTTTGAAATCGTCTAGAAAGAGCGTGGTCTTTCTCAAAAATTCCTCTATATTCAGAGTAAGTAGTAGATCCAATACATTTTATCTCTCCATTAGCGAGAACAGGTTTTATCAAATTAGAGGCGTCCATAGAGCCTCCTGATACTGATCCAGCACCTATTACTGTATGTATTTCATCTATAAATAATATCGCTCCTGGTATCTTTTTTATACTAACTATGATTTCTTTTAATCTTTTCTCAAAATCACCTCTATATTTTGTTCCTGCAATCAAAGCACCCATGTCAAGCGCAAAAATTCTAGAGTGAAGCAGGATCTCGGGTACATTTTTTTCCACTATCATTTTGGCAAGTCCTTCAGCTAAAGCAGTCTTTCCAACGCCAGCTTCACCCACATATAAAGGATTATTTTTTTGTCTCCGACAAAGTATTTGTAATGTTCTTTCTATTTCGATCTCTCGACCAATAAGGGGATCAATTTTACCTTCTTTCGCCAATTGGTTGAGGTCATTAGTATATTTTCCTAGCGGACTATCTTCATGTTCTTTTTTTGTGTCTATTGCTTCATGAATAGTGTTAACATTTATCTTTGTTAATTGATTGCTTTCGTGAGATAAATATCTTGTAACACGATAGCGGTCTATATTTTCAATTTTCAAAAAATAGACTGCCTGACATTGCTTTTCACTAAAAATAGCTACCAAAAGATTTTCTTCGGTCACTTCCTTTTCTTGAGAAGACTCTACAAAAAACATGGCCCGTTGAAGAACCCGTTGAAAACCAAGTGTTGGTTGAACTTCTCTTTTTATATTAGTTTCTAAGAGTGGCGTATTTTTATTAACAAAATCAGCTAAATTATCACGAAGCTTATCAATATCACCTCCGCATGACTTTATGATTGCTGTAACTTTTGGCAAATCAAGCAGAAACAACAATAAATGCTCAACAGTAATAAACTCATAACGCTTTTCATGCGCATCTTGAAATGCATTATGAATACAATATTGTAATTTATTACTAAACATAAATTAATTTTTCGAATGCACTGTTGTTCATACTTTTTCCATTGCGCAAAGAAGTGGATGTTGCTGTTGTTTAGCGGCGGTAGTCACTTGAGAAATTTTAGTTTCTGCAATATCGTGAGTATAAATCCCACAAATTGCTTTTCCTTCAGTGTGAACCTCAAACATGATCTTTGTTGCTTTGGATTTACTCATCCCAAATATCGTTACTAAAATCTCTACAACGAACTCCATAGGAGTAAAATCATCATTAACCAAAACAACACTATACAACGGTGGTTTTTGAATTTTTGAATTTTTCTCATCCAAAACAAGATGACTAAATTCAGGATTAATATTTTTTGTGATTCTTTCTGTCATGAGAGTAAAAAAATTCAACTATATACCAATAATAAAATAGTATAAAAATAAATACTAATATTAATCATTTTATGATTTCAAAAATATTATCATAGCTAAATTTAGCTTAAATAATCTTCACAAATTTAAACAATTATTAACCGCTCTTGTCGGAGACATCACACAATTTTGTTATAGAATTTCCCTCTTTCAAAGAATTTCTTGTAACAGAAAAGCCATGAAAATATATAGTTTATTGTCAAAAAAACCAAAAAAAATATTTTTTAACTATAACTATAGTCAAATTATTGAATCTAACTCAAAAATAATTCCTATGTATATTTTACCAATTATTCTGATTACGATCATTTCATGGCAACTTTCAAAGATTTTCTGGTTATTTTTTACAGATGACGCAACAAAAGAAATAATTAAAATTCCCAAATTAATGTCTAAAGCTATTATTGCTGAATCGCAAGTTCAACCTAACAATCAAAATATTTCATCAATACTTTCGGCACACCTTTTTGGGCTATCTTTTAGTCATGAAAATAATCCTGCATTAATTAAAACGACTGAACTCGCAATTGAGAACTTAATTGAAACCAATCTCTCTTTACTCCTAATAGGCACAATTAAAGACAATAACAATAAGCTATCTATGGCAATTATTATCAATGATCAGAAAGAAGAACAAGTATATAAAATTAACGATGAAATATTGCCCAATATAATTTTGCACTCAATTTATCCTGATCAAATTGTACTAAGAAGAAATGGAATCCTAGAGTCACTGAAGCTCCCTAAAAATAAACATGAAGATATTTTTCTCATCAATAATAATCGAACAGCTAATAAAACAAATTCAACTTTTAATAATCGAAGCCCAATGGCTTTGCAAACTGATATAGCTGATTTGTTAAAACCGACACCATATTTTGAAAATGGTAAACAAAAAGGCTACAAAATATATCCAGAGGGTAACAGTCAACAATTAGAAAATTTTGGTTTAATTAATGGTGATTTAGTAACGCACATTAATGAGTTGCCATTAGACGATCCCTTGCTTGCTATGAAAATGTTTCAAGATATGGAAATGACCCGACAATTATCTTTAACTATTGAAAGAAATAAACAACAAACAGTCGTAGTTATTAACCTAAACCAATTTAATCAATAAAAACTATCTACTAATAAAATGAAAACAATGACGCCAACAAATTTATGTTTCAAACATTTCTTTTCCATAGCGGTATTGCTACTAATAAATATCAATGCGCTTGCGCAGCAAACCATTACGCCAAATTACAGAGACGTTGAAATTAGATCTATCATTGAGGGTGTTAGTAACTTCACGGGCAAAAATTTTATAATTGACCCTCGTATACAAGCATCTGACAAAGCCACAATGGTTTCATCAAGCCCGATGACTGCAGATGCATTCTACCAAACATTTTTATCTCTTTTACAAGTGCATGGTTTTGTAGCTGTTCAAGCTGGTGAAGTGATTAAAATTGTCCCAGATGCCAGCTCCCGACAGTATCCATCTAGCTTTAATGTAGATAGTACTGCTGGTGACGATTTAGTCACTCATGTTGTAAAAATTAACGATGTGAGTGCAGCTCAATTAGTACCGATTTTAAGGCCATTGGTACCCCAATATGGGCATCTTGCGGCGCATCCGGCGTCCAATATAATTATTATTTCTGACCGATCAAATAACGTAAAACGAATAATCTCTATTATAAATAAAATTGATCTGTCTAGTGATAACCAGATTGAAATAATCTCTTTAGATTATGCATCTGCAAGCGATATCGTACGTGTTCTAAACACAATTGCAAAAGCACCTCGATCTGATGGCCTAAAAAATACAACAACACTTGGTGCAGATTCACGAACTAATTCTGTCCTTTTAGGAGGAAATGAAAAAGAAAGATTAAGGATTAGGGCTTTGATCGCTCATCTTGATACCCCATTAGATCAAGGCGAAGGAAGCAGAGTTCGCTACCTCCGTTATGCAAATGCAGAAGATTTAGCTGAAAAATTAAAACAACATTTTTCCAACCAACAAAATATTGGAGTTTCTAATCAAGCAAATACAACTAGTAACTTTAATGTTTGGGCTGACGCTCAAACAAATGCAATTGTTGTAAATGCGCCCCCCAAAATAATGAAATCGATCATGAGTATTATAGACCAACTAGATATAAGAAGATCTCAAGTACTCGTAGAAGCTATTATCGTCGAAGTTATTGCTGATAAAACATCAGAGCTTGGTATTACGTGGGGAATTGATGGAACAAGAGATGGGAAAATAAGCGGCGCAACTAATTTTCCTGATACAGGATCTGGTGTGGTTCAATTAGGAGCGGCAGCGGCAGCATCGAGTGCAAATACGTTAATTAATTCTGCTTCACTAATTGGCCAAGGGATGACGCTAGGAATAGGCCGATTACCTGAAACTTCTCAAACTGGAACCAGTTTTGCATCAATTCTTAGAGCTCTCGAGGGAATAGCAGATACTAATATCATTTCGACTCCATCAATTGTAACAACTGATAATGAAGAAGCTAGTCTCAATGTTGGGCAAGAAGTCCCCTTTGTCACAGGATCATTTTCTAACGCAGGAACAACTGGAGTTGTTAATCCATTCCAAACGATCCAGCGACAACAGGTTGGAGTAAAGTTAACAATAACGCCTCAAATTAATGAAGGTAATTCAATGTTGATGAAAATTTCACAAGAAATTTCGAGTATCGCGCAATCATCGACTGGGGCAGTCGACCTAATAACAAATCAACGCACAATTGACACTACTGTTATAGTTGATGATGGAGAAATTTTGGTTCTTGGTGGTTTACTGGAAGATCAATTACGCGAAAGCAACCAAAGAGTACCTATACTCGGAAGTATACCGATCTTAGGTGCTCTCTTTAGGAGCACCAAAATCAACAAAGTAAAGACAAATTTAATGGTATTTATCAGGCCAACAATACTTCATGACGCTACTCAGGCTTCAGCAGAGACCAATACTAAATACAACTATATTAGAAATTTGCAGTTACAAGGAAAACAAAACCTCGAAAAGGGAGATATCTTTAATAAAAACAAACTTACTCTACCTGCTTTAAGTAATAATCAGAATACAACTGAATCACAATAACCTAACAATGAAATTAGCAAATTCTAATACCTCAGGAAAGATATTGGTAGAATCACAAGAAATTAAAAACAACGATAGTCATAATAAAAGTAAAATTAGCGTTTCTACAGATAATTTACTCCCCTTCTCTTTTGCCAAGCGCCATGGGATTTTAGTCCGTTCATACTTTGAAGGATACGCAGATACAGTACACAAAAAAAACACATCTCCTCTCGTTCTTTCAGAAGTTAGAAGATTTACAGGAAAAAAATTAAAATTATCAAAGATTTCTTCAACTGATTTTGAATCTACATTAAGTAATATTTATGAACAAGGCGGTCAAGTCTCTAACCAGATCATGGACGATCTTAGTCAAAAAAATGACTTACTTCAGATTTCAGAAGAACTTCCGGAATCATCAGATCTTCTTGATAGCGATAATGACGCACCAATAATCCGTTTTATTAATGCTATTTTAACTGAAGCGCTAAATAATAATGCTTCTGATGTTCATATTGAACCTTATGAAAATAACCTTGTAATTCGCTTCAGAATTGATGGCGTGTTAAAAGAAATCTTACAGACACAAAAAAACCTATCTCCTCTTGTTGTATCTAGAATAAAAGTCATGTCAAAACTAGATATTGCTGAAAAAAGACTCCCTCAGGATGGGAGAATTTCAATTAAAATAGCAGGAAGATCTGTCGACATTCGTGTCTCAACAATTCCTTCTGGTCACGGTGAAAGAGTCGTCCTCCGTCTTCTGGATAAAAAAGCTGGACGACTAGATTTATCTTTACTGGGAATGCAAAAAAGTTCTCTTCGTATGGTGAAATCATTAATTAAAAAACCTCATGGGATAATATTAGTCACAGGTCCTACAGGCTCAGGTAAAACAACAACTCTTTACGCTGCATTAGAGGAAATAAACGATAATAGTTGTAACATTATGACTGTTGAAGATCCTATTGAATACCTAATCGATGGAATTGGCCAGACACAAGTTAATACAAAGGTATCAATGACATTTTCTAAAGGTTTAAGAGCTATTTTAAGACAAGATCCAGACGTCGTTATGGTTGGTGAAATAAGAGACTTAGAAACTGCTGAAATAGCTATTCAGGCAAGCCTAACAGGACATCTTGTTTTCTCTACACTTCATACAAATACTGCTATTGGTGCAATTACGAGATTAAGAGATATGGGTGTTGAACCATTTCTTCTTTCATCAAGTCTCATAGGCGTGATTGCACAGCGGCTTGTTCGTATTCTCGATGAAGAATCGAAAGAATTATATATTCCTAGTAATTATGAACGACAAGTACTTAAAATCAAAAAAAATGAAAATATCCAATTATGCCGACCTAAGCATCCCAATGACAATGGATATAAAGGAAGAACAGGTATTTACGAAGTAATCAGTTTAGATGATTCTATTCGATCAATGATTCATTCTGGTGAAAGCGAACAAAAATTAGAGCAATATGCAAGAACAATAAGTCCCAGTATAAATCATGATGCAAGACGACATGTTTTAGACGGAAAAACCACCATAGAAGAAATGATAAGAGTTACAAAAGTTGAAGAATAGAATAAGAATTAAAAAGTTAGTTTAGGAAAAAGAAATGAGTGCTTTTGAATATTTAGCTTTAGATCAATCAAAAAGAGAAACGAAAGGGACAATTGAAGCTGAGACATCAAAACATGCTCGTAATGCACTCAGAAATCAAGGATTAATTCCAATAAAGATTACAGTAGTTACGAGTAAAAAAATTCATAATTCGTTTCGCCTTTCTCTAAAAAAACGTATGGGAGCTAATGAACTAGCTATTTTAACTAGACAGCTAGCAACATTAACTCGATCTGGATTACCATTAGACGAATCTTTAGAAGTTATAGCTAAACAACATGAAAAGCCTAGAACTAAACAAATAATACTTGCTGTCCGCTCACGCGTCTTAGAAGGGTACACTTTAGCTGATTCGTTAGGTGACTTTCCATTTGCATTTCCTGAAATGTACTGCACAACAGTTGCAGCTGGCGAAGAATCTGGTCATTTAGACGCCGTCTTGGAACGACTTGCAGACTTTACTGAATCTAGGCAAGAGCTACAACAACAAATAAAAAATGCGATGATTTACCCGATGGTTCTAGCTATAACAGCAATATCGATTATCAGTTTTATGCTGGCTTATGTAGTTCCTAAAGTTGTAACAATTTTTATAAACTTTAACCAACAACTTCCTTTTCTTACCAGAATAATGATTTCTTGTAGTGAATTTCTTCAAAACTATTGGTTATTGATGATAGGCATAATATTTTCTTTAATTTTTTTGGGTAAAATTTTACTCAAAAGAACATTTTATTTAAGAAAATACCATCATTTTTTACTTAAATTGCCATTAATAAAAAAATTAACAATAGGAATTAATACCGCTAGATTTACTCGAACACTAGGAATACTCACAGGCAGTGGTGTGCCAATTCTCAGGGCATTAAAGATTTCTTCTCAAGTTGTTACGAATATGCCAATGCGAAGTGCCATTGAAGTTTCAGCAACGCGGGTTGAAGAAGGCGAAATGATAAGTAGATCATTAGCAATCAGTCAATTATTCCCCATCATGGCAATTCATCTCATTGCTAGTGGTGAAGCAAGTGGTAATCTTGATGAAATGCTATTAAGAGCAGCTAAAAATCAAGAAAAAGAAGTGGACAATCTTATTTCGACATTAATTGGAATCATGCAGCCATTACTCGTAATTATTATGGCTATAATCGTCCTGCTTATCGTTTTGGCAATTCTTTTGCCCATCTTTGAAATTAATAATCTTATCAGTTAATTATTTTATCTATTCCTCATAAAATATCTTTGAACCAAATAAAATAATTTTTTATAGAATAGCTGTTTCTTAATTCTGTGATTTAGAGATTACTTGTTGTAGATCTAACATGGTTGTTAGATAATGTTTTTATCGTATACAAAACTTAGGAACTTCTACGATGATTAAAAGCGTACTAAAAACAAGCGTTATATTGTTTATATTAGGACTAACTTCTGGATGTATAAGCCAGCAGCAGCTAGACAGTGTTGAAGCTGCCGCCCAAAGTGCCTCAAGAAGTGCTGCCGCAGCAATGTCTGCTGCTGAAGCTGCCCAAGCATCTGCTGACGCTACCCAAGCAACTGCTGACGCGGCGCAAAGAACAGCTGATAGAGCCATGCAAGCTGCTATGGATGCCCAAGATAGTTCTAATACAAATTGGGAACGCCTTGAAAGGATGTTCAAAAAATCGATGGAGAAGTAGTTAGGGCTACTTTACACTCACTTAAAAGCCCTGCCCTGCATGGCTTTTGGATGTTTACCTCCGATAATGACTGGAATCCCGCTGAGGTCAACAAATGTTGCCTCTGCCATCTGCCAATCAATGGCATTTCTATTGCTTTCTTCTGTTACAGCAATAATTTTCTCAGTGAGAATTGTTAAATTATGTTTTTTAGGGGGATTATCATTCTCATATAGAAACGACTTATTAACTTCTCTTTTAGAATCAAGACTGCTGTGAACTTCTAAAAATAATTTTCTTTCATCCCATCCCAACTTAATTGGTTCATTAATAATTCTGACAGGTGTTCCTATTTTTAGTTCGTTATAAAGAAAAAATATATCTTCAGGATACATTCGAATACATCCATGTGTTACCCTCATACCAACTCCTGCTGGTCTATTAGTGCCATGTATTAAATAGCCAGGAATATCTAATCGCATTGCGTACTCTCCAAGCGGATTATCTGGTCCTGGCGGAACAATTCTTGGTAAGGGGTCCCCTTCTGCTTCATGCTCTGCTCTTATTGATTCAGGAGGATACCAAGAAGGATTTTTTGCTTTTGCAGTTATTCGCGTTTCCCCTAAAGGAGTATCCCAATCCATTCTTCCTATGCTTATTGGGTAGGTTATGACTATTGGTTTCTCGTTTTTTTTTGGTACAGGAAAATAATACATTCGATATTCAGCTAGATTAAGGACAAGGCCTTCTCTTCTGACATTAGGCAAAATATATTTTGTTGGCAATAGAACATCAGAGTCTTTTCCTGGTATCCATATATCTAAACCAGGATTAGCTTTAACAATATCCTCATATCCCAATCCATGCCTCCGAGCAATATCAAGTAGAGTATCCTCATGTTCTGCTTTTATAGTTTTTATGCTGCCAATAATATTATTTTCTAATGGAGGTAATTCATAGACTGCAGAAAAACTTAATGTTGTGCATAAAAATAATGTCGGAACTGTTAAAAAAAAATATTTTAAATGTTGAATCATAGTTATTTACAAAATTCTACTTTAATAACGCATAAGAATCGAACCCCATGTAAAACCTCCGCCAAAGCCTTCCATAAGAATTAATTGCCCTCGTTGTATCCTTCCATCTTCAATACCTACATCTAATGCCATAGGTATAGATGCAGATGAAGTATTACCATGATCTTGAACTGTGAGAATTACTTTAGAGAGCGGCAATTTTAGTCGTTTAGCGGTGGCTTCTATAATTCGCCTATTGGCTTGATGAGGTACTAGCCAGTCAAGTTTCTCCTGATCAATATTATTATCGCGCAATGTTTTCTCAGCAAGTTTTCCCAGGGTTCTAACTGCAACCTTGAAAACCTCATTCCCACTCATAAGAAGTTTTGCATCGGATGATCCGGCTTTATGAAGGTCTTTAGATGGTCCTATTGGATAACAAAGTAAATCTTTGTATTGGCCATCCGAGCCTAAATGACAAGATATAATTCCCGACTCACTAGAGGGTTTTAAAATAACTGCACCTGCTCCATCGCCAAAAAGAACACACGTTGAACGATCTGTCCAATCAAGAAGCCTGGAAATACAGTCGGCTCCTATTACTAGAGCGCATTTAGCTTCACCAAGTTTAATAAATTTATCGGCTACAGCAGCTGCATAGATAAAACCTGAGCATGCTGTTTCCAAACTAAATGCTGGGCATCCACCTATTCCGAGTTTTTCTTGAACCAATGTTGCAGTATTAGGAAATACTAAATCTGGTGTACAAGTACCTACAATAATAAGATCGATTTCATTTAGATTTATGGAGGAGCTCCTAATTGCAATCTTAGCAGCCTCATATGCAAGGTCAGATGTTGATTGATCATCAGAAGCAATATGTCTTTTTTCGACGCCAGTTCTTGATTTTATCCAGTCGTCACTGGTATCAACTATCTCCTCAAGATCTTTATTAGTCAAAATACGATCGGGTAAATACTTACCAGTACCTGCTATTTTAGAATAAATCATATTTTTTCTTGTTCTAATAATTTTTTTATTTGTTGAGGCATTTGATTTTTTACTTCCACTAAAGCAGTTTCAATTGCCCGTTGAAATGCATATGAGTCAGCGTCGCCATGGCTTTTTATTACTATACCATTAAGCCCAACCAATGATGCTCCATTATAATGTCTAGAATCCATTTCAAGAGATAATCTCTTTAGGATGGGTTTAACAAAAATACCTTGAAATTTTGAAAACCAATTCCTATTTATTGAAGTATTTAAGAATTTCATGAAATGCTTTGCAGTACCTTCCATCGTTTTTAATGCGATATTTCCAGTAAAGCCATCCGTAACAATAACATCAGCCTTACCAGATAAAATCTTACTTCCCTCTATAAAACCAACATAGTTAAGACTGCTTGATGAAAGCAAAT
>Ga0257112_10000748_pt1 | contig 12772 bp, 9 predicted proteins | sample LP_taG_5_FD_191565 | JGI IMG/M metagenome (GOLD analysis project Ga0257112, IMG submission 191565) | Marine microbial communities from Northeast Subartic Pacific Ocean, Canada - LP_J_2015_P26_1000m | ecosystem: Environmental > Aquatic > Marine > Oceanic | place: Canada: Northeast Subartic...
GCTCCTAAGATAGTAATAACAACAACATCAACATATTAGGGAAACAGCATGCACTTATATAGAATTCCATTGTCCCGTTCCCTCAAACAGATACTAATGATGATAGCCGACAGCGCGTTGATCGTTGTGGCGCTAGCTTTTTCATTTTCGCTGCTTGGTAAAGACTTCTTTGTTCTCGACCAACGCACCTATTTTTATTTAGGTATCGCTACGGTCCTTAGCATTATTATTTTCATACAGATCGGACTGTACAGAGCAATTTTGCTCTATATGGGATTGCAATATGGTTTTGTCGTATTACAAGGAGTTACGATAGCCACTTGTTTGCTTGCAGCCTCCTATTTTCTCTCACAAACACCTCTGTCAAGCGATTACTCGATATTGCCGATCTTCTGGATGATTGCACTTTTGTTTATAGGCGGCAGTCGCTTCCTAGCGAAAGTAGGGTTGCAGACGCTGATTCATAATTTTCGGCCCAAGGAGCCGGTGATAATTTATGGCGCTGGAAGTTCTGGTATGCAACTGTTAGTGGCACTCCAAAGTGGTGACCAATATTTACCGGTGGCGTTCGTTGACGACAGCCATAGTATGCTTGGCAGTACGGTGCATGGTATTCGAGTCTGCAGCCCCAACTCTCTCTATGGTTTGATTGAAAGTTATTCCGTTCGACAAATTTTGCTGGCCATCCCCTCTGCTACCCATGCTGAACGTAAGGAAATTCTGAATCGACTCGAACATTTGCCGGTTCATGTCAAGACCGTACCAGACTTATTCGATATGGTATCAGGGAAGGTAGGTGTCGACGAAGTGCGTGATATAGATATTGAAGACTTGTTAGGCCGCGATATAGTGCCACCCAACCCGGAACTTTTGGGTGCTTGTATCACAGGGCAATCGGTCATGGTAACTGGAGCTGGCGGATCCATCGGATCAGAGTTGTGTCGTCAAATTATTAACATCAATCCGGCTCGACTTATCCTATTAGATACTTTCGAATATGGCCTTTATGAGGTTGAAAGAGAGGTCAAGGAAAAGTTAAGCAGCATAGAAAATGGAGATAATATTGAAATTATTGCGTTGCTGGGTTCGGTCTGTAATCGGGCTCATATAGAAAATGCGATAAAGAGCTTCAAGGTTGATACAATTTATCATGTGGCTGCCTATAAACAGGTACCTATGGTAGAAAAAAATATTGTTGAAGGAGCGCAGAATAATATATTTGGCACCTTGGTATCCGCTCAAGCAGCTGAAGCATACAAAGTTAAAAACTTTGTGCTGCTCTCTACCGACAAAGCAGTGCGTCCAACCAATTTCATGGGTGCCACGAAACGATTTGCAGAACAGGTGCTGCAAGCGATTGCGCAGCATGGTAGTGGGACAAAATTTAGTATAGTTCGTTTCGGGAACGTATTGGGCTCATCCGGATCTGTTGTTCCTTTGTTTCGCAAACAAATCAGTACTGGTGGACCTGTGACTGTAACCCATCCAGAGGTTACCCGTTATTTTATGACCGTACAGGAAGCGGCCCAACTAGTGATCCAGGCAGGATCTATGGCAACTGGCGGTGACGTTTTTGTGCTAGATATGACTGAACCAATTCGTATTGTTGATTTGGCGAAAAAGATGGTGCATCTGATGGGTTACGATATTAGGGATGAAAGCTCTTATCGAGGAGATATTGCCATTGAGTACACAGGTCTGCGTCCAGGCGAAAAACTCTATGAAGAATTACTAATTGGTGAATTCGTGACCGGAACTGAACATCCAAAGATAATGCGTGCTGAAGAAGAAACGCTTTCTTGGGAGATCCTCCGGCCTATGCTAAACCGGCTAGATAAAGCTTGCCAGGAAATCGACCTACAAGAGATACGAACTGTGTTAATGGAAGCAGTTGACGGGTTTGAACCTAAGGAAGAGGCTAGTGATCCTCTATGGGAGGTAAATTTCTCCTCTGCCACCACGGATGCCGACAGCCAACAATCGGTTCACCAAAAAGTGACTCCGCTATTTAAAGAATAGGTCTTAGTCCCCACGTCGCAGAGTGGTTATGATGACAGGTTCGAGCGGGACGTCACTATAGCCGCGGACATTACCTGTGGCGACCCGAGCTATTTCGTCTACTACCTCCATACCTTCAATAACTCTGCCAAAGGCAGTATAGCCATATCCTGAAGGGCTTGAATTTTGAAAGTCGAGGCTGGCGTTGTTAACTAAGTTAATAAAAAACTGGGAAGTTGCACTGTCTACGACTCCTGTTCGAGCCATAGATATAGCGCCTCTCGCATTGGGAATGCCATTATCGGCTTCATTTTTAATGGGGTCATAGGTGGGTTTCTGCACTATGTCAGAATCGAATCCACCACCTTGAATCATAAAGCCATTGATTACGCGGTGGAAGATAAGACCATCGTAGTAACCGTTATCCACATACCTAAGAAAGTTTTCAACGGTAATTGGTGTTAAATCAGGCCTCAATTCGATCTTAATAGTTCCTTTCGATGTTTCCATAATTACAACAGGGTTATCCTGGGCAATAATGGAGCTGCTAAAAGTCAAAAGGGCGGCTAGTACAAACGCTCGCATAACTTTTCTCCTAGAAGGCGGCACAAAAACAGGTCGCTACTATACATTATTTCTTTGTGGCTTAACCATATGTGAGCGAATAACACACGTGATATAGCAATGATCGTAGAAAAGACCATAGGGATTGGAAATAGAGGGATTGAATATGGCTGCCCAACCTGGACTCGAACCAGGAACCAAGTGATTAACAGTCACCTACTCTACCATTGAGCTATTGGGCATTCGTAAAATCAGCGGAGCAGTATACTTTCGAATTAAGATTTGATCTAGTAGGTTAAGAAAACTCGTACCTCTTAACATTTGTGTCTAATCCAGCCCGCCGAAAACCAGTTTGCCCCCAAAAAGCGTGGCTACGACTCGTACTTGGTTAATTTCACTGGAAGGAACGTCGAATAAGTTGTGATCGAGCACAATTATGTCAGCGAGTTTTCCGATTTCGATGGAGCCTGTATCCGCTTCGAGAAAGTTAACGTAGGCGCTATTCAACGTATAGTTTTCAATAGCTTGCGCTAGGCTGATTTCCTCATTTTCACCTAAAGGCTTGTCGGTTTTACCATTGGGGTCTAGGCGTGTCACAGCTACCTCTATGCCATCTAACGGATTAGCAGAGGTAACATACCAGTCGCTCCCAAAAGCTACTCGCGCGCCCGTGCGTTGAACGCTGCCAATAGGATAAAGTAATTTTCCTCGTTCCTCACCGATGCGTGGAATAGTCAAATCAGTTATATATCCGTCTTCGATAGCCCACAATGGCTGAAAGTTGGCTACCACACCAAGTTCGACAAACCTCGGTATGTCTGCAGGACTTAAAAGTTGAATATGGGAAATGTGGTGACGATTGTCGTGTTTTCCGTTCGTTTCTCTAGCAATTTGTAGAGCATCGAATGCTGAGCGAATCGCGCGATCTCCAATGGCATGAAAATGAATCTGGAAGCCAGCTGCATCTAAGGCGGTGACCGCCGCATTCAGAAGTGTAGGTTGATTGAGTAGTTCCCCAGCGAATTGATCATCCCTGTTTAAATAAGGCTCTAGCAAGGCAGCAGTCTCCGTCTCTATTACGCCATCCTGCCAGATTTTAATGGCGGTATTGCGGATATAAGGAGTTGATTCGTCACGGGCCTTTAGAAAAGCCGGTAACTGCTGCTCCAGTGATATTGCATTTTCCCAATACATGGCATTGATTACGTGCAGATTTAGTTCCCCGCGTTCCTCTAAGGCGCGATAGGCAGGTAGGCCATAATAAGCATCTCCAGGGGTTAGCTTGAGAATGGCATCCTGCACGGCTGTGATTCCAAGGCTATGTAGGTGATCACGTGAGTAAGCTAGGCCAGCTTCCAATTCCATTTGAGTTAATTCGGGTTCTACCATATGTACCAGATTCATGGCAGAGGTTTCTTGCAAACTGCCTGAAGGCACTTTGCTATTCGGATACCGGTCTATGCGACCACCGATGGGGTCCTGACTCTCAGCTGTGATGCCTGCGAGCTCCAGCGCGCGCGAGTTTACCCACATCGAATGTCCGTCAGACGATTTCAGTGCTACCGGCCGGTCAGGCACTATCTCATCCAAGAGGGCTTTGTCAGGTAGCCCAGAAGGTGCAAAATTGGTTACTAGCCAGCCGCCACCACGAACCCATTCCCCTGGCTCATTCTCAGCGCACTGCTTTATGTGTTGTTGAAGCTGCGTCACACCTTCTATGTCAAAAAGGGCACATTGTTGGTAGCTGACACCACTATGCACTGGGTGTATGTGTATGTCCTGAAATCCTGGTAGCACCATTTTTCCGGCAAGATCAATCGTGTGGGTTCCCTCTCCCTGCCATGGCTTGGCATCCTTAGTATTGCCTACCCAGATTATTCTACCGTCAGTGATAGCGACAGCTTCTGCCCAGCTTTGCTCAGGGTTTACGGTGTACACCTTTCCATTGAGCATGAGTAATTCGGCGTCTCGTGTAACACTGATTGACGCAGGTTGGTCAGATTCTGAGCAAGAGAACAGGCTAAGTACCAACAAAAGGTTTGTATACCGCATCAAGCTAGTTGGAAGCGATATTTCGGATGGGTTTTTAGGTGAGTTAGGCATATTAGTTTTCAGCTTTATCATAGTAGCATCTCCCTCACCAAGTAAATTATTACTGCAGTTTCAGCTATGTGCTCATTAACCCTTGGTACCATTGATGAAAATTTAACACGTCCTGTTCCTGTGGTGCTAGATGACCATGTCTATGGGGTAATGCAGAGAGTCCACGCTGGTTAACTTCACACACTTGGGCATCTTGCTTCAATATGAGGTTACCAAAGTCGATGGCCCGTTGAGGATCAAATGTTGGGTCATCCATTGCCTCTGGGCTGAACAGCCACTCACATATTACTTCGGTTGTATCGGGCGTTAAGGGCTTTATTGAAACCTGACGCACATAATCTGAGTGCGCGGCAATAAATTGATTGGGTAGTAGCGTTAAGTAGGTATGTCCAATGGTAATCTCTTCAGGACTTAAACTAGAGAAAATTGGAGCTACTGCCTTAGAATCGGTTGTCCATGACTCTACTCCCTCAGCGACTGCATCTGGAATATTGGCCGTGGGGTCAATTGTTTCGGTAGCAAGATTTTGTTTATACAAAGGGACAATTTCGCAAAGCTCTGGATGTGTCCCTGGGCAGTGGTAGCACTCAAGGTAGTTCTCCCAGAATATTTTCCAATTACAGGCTAATTCATAACGATGGGAATGAGCTAGCTGTAAGGTTTTTAATGGCCAGTTATCTAGAATCGTAAAATCGGGGTCAGCATTTTCGCCTAATAAAGTGGTAGGTTTGTTCGCTAAATTAATATAAATATTGCCGCCCCAAGCTACGCTATTTACAGGATAAAGCCCTAAGTTCTCGGTCTTGGTCTCGGTTTTGCTTTGCTCCAAAAACGGTGTTGCTTTTAAATTCCCATCAAGATCGTAGCTCCACTTATGATAGGGGCACAGTATGCGACCTCCAGTGAAGCTGCCTACCGGTTGAGAGCATAGTTCTGAACCTCTGTGGCGGCAGGTATTGTGAAAGGCTCTTAATTCTCCTTCGTTATTGCGTGTTACAATAACTCGTTGAGTACCAAGATCCACAATTGAATAATCACCGGGCTTAAGAATTTTTTCTTCGCGGCACACGTGAATCCACTGCGCATACCAGATAGCCTTCAATTCTGCTTCCATTACGGATTGGTCCAAATAAGCGCGTCTATGCAGAGACGGCTGAATGTCCTGCAACGGAAATAGCTTGAATTTTGATGATGGCTTATTTTCCACAGTCTTATGCCCTTGATTTAATTTTAGCAGCCATTCCAGGAAGAACTGCCGGCGCCAAGTATTGAATATAATGGCCTAATCTTAAATCAGATAGCCATCTTTTCGGTAGCATACTATATGGGGGCGATATAAGTTTAGAGAATTGCAAGCGAACTAGTTTTGCGTGATTAAATTTATTGAAAACAGTGCCAAAGCTCAATTTTCTTCGGTAAGCTTTTATAAGTCCTTGAATTATGGTAAAAAAATTAGCCACATTACGCTATTGGACATTCTGCTAATAAGTAACATGTTGAGTTTATGGTTACTCTTTGGACTATGTCTTCTAAGTTGTGAACTGTACGTATAATAATGAGAAGAGCTAATTTGGCCAGCACTCTCTACGTTTCGCAGACCAATCTGTTGTACGCTTAGGGGTTTGCTTTTAGTGGACTTAAGTTGGAATGACTAAGCGTTTCGAAATTCACGCTAAATTCAAACCTGCTGGGGATCAACCAGCAGCGATCGCCCAGCTAGTCGAAGGTCTGGAAGACGGTTTGCATGCCCAGACCCTGCTCGGGGTTACCGGTTCAGGCAAGACATTTACCATTGCTAATGTTGTCGAGATCGTGCAGCGACCCACCTTGGTTATGGCACCTAATAAGACCTTAGCGGCTCAGCTTTACGGTGAATTCAAGGAGTTCTTCCCCAGTAACGCAGTCGAATATTTTGTTTCCTATTACGACTACTATCAGCCAGAAGCATACGTGCCTTCATCGGATCTTTATATAGAGAAGGATTCATCAATTAATGACCACATTGAACAAATGCGCCTGTCTGCTACGAAAGCATTACTTGAGCGTTCCGATGTCATCGTTGTGGCTTCAGTTTCAGCTATTTATGGCCTTGGTGATCCGGGTACCTATCTGCAAATGGTAATTCACCTCGACCGCGGTGACAGTATTGATCAACGTAACTTACTTAAACGTCTCACTGACCTTCAATACACCCGCAACGATATGGAACTGCGGCGTGCCACCTATCGAGTGCGTGGTGATGTTATTGACATTTATCCAGCTGAATCGGAACGAGATGCAATCCGGATTGAACTATTTGATGAAAAAATTGAAAAACTTTCCTATTTTGATCCCTTAACCGGCTCTGCTATTAGAGAAGTTCCCCGGCTCACTGTATTTCCGAAGTCCCATTATGTTACGCCAAGAGACAGATTGTTGGGAGCGCTTGACCATATTAAGGCCGAACTTAAGGAGCGTCTCGATCAACTCCATAAAAATAATAAACTGGTAGAAGCACAGCGTCTTGAACAGCGCACGAAATACGACCTGGAAATGATCCAGGAACTCGGGTATTGCTCCGGCATCGAGAACTATTCACGATACCTGTCAGGCAGGGAGGCGGGAGAACCACCGCCTACTCTGTACGATTACTTGCCAGCTAATGCCTTAGTCGTTGCGGATGAGTCCCATGTGTCGATTCCTCAACTTGGAGCAATGTACAAGGGCGATCGTTCTCGTAAAGAAACCTTGGTCGAGTACGGTTTTCGCCTACCATCGGCATTGGATAATAGACCATTGCGCTTTGAAGAATGGGAGGCGCTGACTCCTCAGATTATTTTCGTGTCTGCCACTCCAGGTACCTACGAAGAAGAACATGAAGGGCAGCAGGTTCGTCAGGTAGCACGACCAACCGGTTTAGTGGACCCTGAACTGGAAGTGCGCCCTGCGGCATCACAAGTGGATGATTTGTTGTCGGAAATACGACGAGTAGCAGGAGAGCAGGAACGAGTGTTGGTTACGGTTCTGACCAAACGCATGGCTGAGGACTTGACAGATTATCTGGCGGAACACGATGTTCGCGTTCGCTATCTGCATTCTGATATAGAGACAGTGGAGCGCTCAGAAATACTTAGAGATCTTAGGTTGGGGAATTTCGATGTGCTAGTCGGCATAAATCTATTAAGAGAAGGATTGGATATCCCAGAAGTGTCTCTGGTGGCAATATTTGATGCCGATAAGGAAGGGTTTCTCCGCTCGGAGCGGTCGCTAATTCAAACAATTGGTCGAGCAGCTCGTAACATTAATGGCAAGGCAATTCTCTACGGTGATCAGATAACCGGATCTATGCAAAGGGCGATTGACGAATCAGATCGACGCCGCAACATGCAACTGCAATTCAATGAGATACATAACATCACGCCTGTTGGAGTGCAGAAAAAAGTCCTCGATGTTATGGAAGGAGCTTATGTATCGCCCAGCAACCGCATACGCCGGCGTGACCGTAACGCCATCGAGAAAACGGGGGCCTATGACCGGTTGGATTTCACTGACCCTACCATGGTGCGTAAGGAAATTGACAAACTGGAAGAACAAATGTACGAGCATGCTAGGAACTTGGCTTTCGAGGAGGCAGCAGCTACCCGGGATACTATTGCAGAACTAAAAAATCAGCTTTTAAAGCAGTAACTTAAACGCATGATATGATTAGAAACAATCGACACTGAGAAGTTTAGTTCCGTATAATCGGAAGTCTTCTTTGTCGAGATCGAGTCCGAGGGCCTCATTGAGATAACCCTAGTAGCAGGCGCGTAGCTCAGTTGGTTAGAGCGCTACCTTGACATGGTAGAGGTCACCAGTTCGACTCTGGTCGTGCCTACCAAATTCCTTAATGGGATTCAGGCAATGAAAAGTATTTTCTATATCGCATTATTCGGATTTGTCTTAGCAAGTTTGAATTCGAATCAGGCAGAAGCCCAAGCGCGAATACCTGGCTGGAACCGGGTTGCGCCACCGGGGGGGCATCAGAATGATCTCCAGTTAGTTCGGCCAACTGGTGGTCCAGTGGTACCCATTTTCGAAGGATGGTTTCCGAACCCTGATGGAACTTTCCAACTTTGCTTTGGCTACTTCAATACAAATACCCAAGAAACATTTGATATTCCTATTGGCCCGAACAATTTCGTCGAACCAGAAGAGTTCAACGGTTTGCAACCAACGCACTTCATGCCACAGCCCGATGGTGGCCGCAGACATTATTGTGTTCTGAGCATAACAGTACCAGAGGATTGGGGAGATCGTGATGTGAGATGGACGTTGCTTGATGAGCGTTCCGAGCAGGCATTCAGCTCTCCTGGCCGATTGAAATTCAGTACTTATCGTCACGATGAGCCACTGCAGCCTTCACGAAACAATAGCCCTCCTAAAATCAGGTTGACGGCCGAGGGCCCAATCGCTGAAGGGCGCGTTGGTTTTGGTAGAGGTATGGTGTCGGAGGCTCGTCAAGCCATGGTGGGAGAACCTATAACTCTGAGAACTCGGGTGCGTCGTGACAATCCGTTTAGGGCCGATGACAGTAGAGCAATTCGAATCAGATGGTTTAAATATCAGGGGCCGGGTGATGTCATATTTACGCCTAACTGGAATTCCTGGAAAGAAGAAACCGTAGGCTGGGTTGATTCTGCGGACTGGCTTGCATTTGATTCAGCGTATGGGCAGTCGGATACTCAAGCCGTATTTAGCCAGCCAGGAGAATATATCGTTCAGGTACAGGCTTATAACGATTCAGGTCGTTCAAACTACGAGGCGCAAGATTTCGAGTTCTGGTGCTGTTGGACAAATGCCTTCATCAAGATCAATGTAAACTAGTGGCTGCAAAAGGGTGATAGAAAATAGGATTCTGTATAACTGTAACGATATTAATAAATATCAATGACGAGAGAATTAAAGGTATGAAACAACTAATCGATTGTGCATCCCACAGCTGGCAGCATAAATACCATGGTTATCTACTTGCTTTTGGAAGTTTTTTTGCACTTATTTTTATAGCCTGGCAAGTATCTTTTTCCACTGCTATTGCTCAGGAAATTAGTCATTCTCCTACTTTCTCTAATGAAGTTGTCAGAATTCTTCAGGAGAACTGTCAGCAGTGTCATCAGCCTGGTGGCATTGCGCCGATGCCTCTTGAGACCTTTGAACAAGCAAAAATTTGGGCCCCGCGAATTAAATATAATGTTAATAGGCGGGTTATGCCTCCTTGGCATCTCGATCCCACCATTGGAATTCAGGAATATAAGAATGATTATTCTCTAAGTGAAGATAATATTGACACTCTAGTAGCATGGGTTGATGCAGGCGCTCCCGAAGGTGACCCTGCTAATCTTCCGCCTCCGGTGAGCTGGCCTAATTGGCTGGAGTGGGAGCTTGAACCTGATTTAGGGCCTCCTGATATGACATTCGAAACAGGACCCATTTCCATACGTGCTGAGGGCGGAGACTTCTGGCCGTCAGTGGACGTTGAGTGGCCTGCGCTTGTCGAACCACGTTTCCTTAAAGCGGCGGAGATTCGAAATACCATCCAGGGACGGTCTGCATTGCATCATAACAATGTTTCACTAAGGCTCGAGCAGGGTCCATCTGGCCGAGTAGTTGGTGCAGGAGCTGGTAAAAGGTGGGACTACTTTGGCGAGGATACTGGCATTAAGTTCAGTCCCGGCCCCGGCGTTATTAACTTTGGCGCTCATTACTTTCCAATCGGAGAAGAATTTGAGGACAACATCGAAGTAGCGTTCTGGTTCCATCCGGAGAACGATCCGCCTGAGAGAGAGGCGAATGTGGAGATCCATCATTTGGTCGATCAATTTGAACCTGGGCAGCCGAGGGCTAGGGATATATTGATTCCACCTCATGGTACCCAGACGATGTACCGGACCTGGGTTTTAGATCAGCCCGTTATGTTAAACAGCTTCCGTGGTCATATGCATTTACATGGCATCGCTATGTCGATCGAGGTAATTTGGCCAGGGAGGGTGAGGGACTATTATGGTCCTGGAGCAAATCGACGAGACGTTATCGCTTCTATAAACAATTACAATCATAACTGGCAAACTTCCTTCGTTTTTGCAGATGATGCTAGGCCGTTACTTCCTCAAGGCGCTGCCATAGTGATGCGAACTCACTTCGATAACACCGAGAACAACCCTCTTTCAATAGACCCTGATCAATGGGTAGTCTTCGGAGGCCGAAGTGTGGATGCTATGTCTCACTTTCATGTAAGCGTGACATACCTAGAAGAAGAGGAATACAGCACAATACTCGCAGAACGGAAGTTACAGCTCGAAGAAAGAAAGAACCGCGATGGTACTTTCGGAACGACCCTGCTTAGCATTCATCCGGATGAACGGGCTGTGTTAGAGAACCCAGAGAGAACAGCGGCGCCTTGAGATAGAAACATCCAGAAACCGGACAAAAATCAAATTTTTGTCCGGTTTTATTCTGAATTGGGTTTCGTAGTTATCAATCGTCTAGTTTGGTCTCTCCGTTACTTCCAGTGGCACCATCATATGTACGAACTCATTATTTTCCCACATCACATATGGTCCACCTGCATAAGGATCCCTTGGGAGATCGCTCATAAGGCTCGCTGGCATCAATAACATGAGATGCGGGCCTTCCTGTATCCATGTGCCAACGGATTGGTCTGTATTAAAAGGATCATTGTTATCTACTGCTTGATCGCCCTGAAGCATATATGAGACTCCAAATCCTTTAGCTTCTGAATCATAAGGTTCCTGATTTATATAGGCTTGCAACCATTCTTGCCATGCCTGATCTACACACATTGGGTTAACATTTTCATTGGGAGGTGTACCCGGCATACAAGTCCAATCGTTAGAGCCTTCTCTAAGCACGCTCCCATCGGCGGCTAAAACTGTAGCTTCCGAACTAATATTTGCTGGCGCTGACGCTGTTGCTATCTCTATTATTTCTTGCGCTGTTTTCTCATTGGTTTCACTAGTGCAGTACGTCAACAAAAGGACTGTTGATACCAGATATATAGTTTTCATAGTGTATTTTTACCTCCACGGTTGTAAGAAAAATTGCCTATTTAATTGGGTTGTCATTCATGAACTCAACAATAACACTTGCTAGTTCTTCTCCTTTCTCTTCCTGCAGGAAGTGTCCTGCTCCTTCAATTGTTACATGATTTTGGTTTTGTGCTCCGGGAATATCTCTTTGAAAAATAACGTGACCACCTGCAGTTACCGGATCTTCATTACTAAAGGCAGTTAAAAAGGGTTTCTCCCACTGTCGAAAAACTTCCCATGCCGCACCATTGGCAACAGCTCCCGGGTAGTCAATCGAAACAGGGACTCGTTGCGGCATTATCAGAGGGCCTGCTTTGTAAGAAGGGCTAGGAAAAGGCGCATCGTAGGCGTCTTTAATAGAAGGGTCGCCGACATTGGTGGCAATCATAGTGCCGGTAGGAATATCTCCAGCATCGATCATGCTCTGGTTCATTGCTTTCCATTGCATGAAGGCTCCGGAGGTAGTTGAGAAATTGGTCGTGGGTGCTGGTAGCGCAGTATTTCCAACAACCACACGGGCGAAGCGAGCCTGATTTTCTGCTACAACTCTAAGACCAATCAATCCGCCCCAGTCTTGTCCAAACAATGTGGCATTCTGCAATTCTAGTCGTTCGACTAATTCAGTCATCGCATCGACATGAAAAAGATAGGTATGGGTATCCATACTTATCGGTTTGTCCGAGCGACCAAAACCAATCAGATCGGGAACGATGGTACGGAACCCAGCCTCAGTGAGAACCGGTATCATCTTACGATATAGGTAGGACCATGAGGGCTCGCCGTGAATCATTAGAATCACTTCACCGTCCGCCGGACCTTCATCCAGATAGTGAACGCGGTAGCCGCGAATATATAGATAGTTAGGTTCGAAACTATAACCTGGCAGGTTTTCGAATCGGCTGTCAGGTGTACGTAAAACACCTGGCCTGATTTCATCTGCCATGATAATACTTGGAGCTAATGTGGCGATCAGAAAAGCGATGGTGAGATTTTTCTTCATTGCGTTTAACCGTATAGTTTATCCGTATAAATGAGAATTGATT
>Ga0257112_10000750_pt1 | contig 12756 bp, 13 predicted proteins | sample LP_taG_5_FD_191565 | JGI IMG/M metagenome (GOLD analysis project Ga0257112, IMG submission 191565) | Marine microbial communities from Northeast Subartic Pacific Ocean, Canada - LP_J_2015_P26_1000m | ecosystem: Environmental > Aquatic > Marine > Oceanic | place: Canada: Northeast Subartic...
GCAGGAACGTTACAGCATCCTTAGTAAGAAAGAAGATAGCTATGAACTCGGTACTCTTTCGTTTGACAGTACCGCACGCGCCTCGGTGACGCTTATCACCAATCCGAATCCATACAGTTACAAGGAATTTAACCTTTACGCGGTGAGAATGGATGGTACAACCGATTTATTGAAAGAAGGGGCGTATCCTGAATTAAACAAGCAAAAAGAAACGGATTATGGAAATAAGCATTCATATGGGTTCGGATTGAACTGGGACCTTTTGCGTAAAAACAATACTAACATTAATTTTGGTGTTATGTATGCTGAAGATAATCCAGCCTATAATAGCAGGAACTACGTGCGAGAGTATTTCGATGTGACTGGAGATAAATACCAAGTGTTTGCCAGCCGGAATAAGAAAAAAAGTTTTATGAGTAGTTTGCTGATTAAATTCTAAGATTTAGCTACTCTTCCAGTAAAGCCTTGGCCAATATTTTATCTGCAACTTCCATTGTCTTGATAGCGTCAGAGAAGTTTGATTCCGGTTGCTCACCCGATTTTATGCAATCGATAAAGTTTCGGTTCTTTGCTTGAAACCCACCAAAGATAAAGTTTTGATTGCTTCCTGCCACTTCACGCGTGTCATATTCAATCCCACTGTAATCTCCATCTGTGTAGAGGTATCCTTTTCCCTCGTGTTCCGCTTCGGCACAGATATTGGGTGCGTGCATTTCTACTCTGAAAACACGACGACCACTCGTCCAACTATTTTGGAGAATCCCAACAGTACCGTTATCAAAGTGTAGAAGTGCCATAATGAAATTGATATCATGGTAGAGAACTGATCTAGCAATGCTATCAATTTTTATCACCTCACCTCCACACATCCACCTTAGTGTGTCAATAGCATGAACACCATCGTCCATCATTCGGTCTCGCATGCCGAAAGTTGGACCATCTGTTTTATAGAAGGTGCAAATGGCATGGGTAATGGGACCACGTTCAAGACATTTTTCGCGAAGCATCACTACCATTGGACAGGATCTGCGCTGGAAACTTACTTGGGTAATACAGTTGTTCTTCTCTGCCAGCTCAGCAAGAGATCTTGCTTGATGTATGGAAAGGCCCATTGGTTTCTCAATGTATAGATTTAGACCTTGATTAAGGCACCATGTCCAAATGTCATACATGTAGTGTGGTTGTCCAATGACGTAAACACCATCTGGTGTAGTATCTTCGATCATTTTTACATAGTTTTCATACCGGTTCTCAATTTTATATGTGTTAGCAGTTGTGTTTAGACGTTCCTTATTCAGATCGCAAATGGCTGTAATCTCCACATCATCAAATGAAGCAAGTGATGGGTAGTGGACGCCATTAGCCATACCACCTGCGCCAATCATTGCAATTCTAGTTTTCGATTCATCCATATTTTATCTCCGGTGCGGAACAAAAATTTATTTTATTCTGATTTTGACCGATTAAAGTTACAGCCTTCTGGGCCTTGAAGGGATCATCTTTCATGTACGCTTTCGTCTATCCATTTAAGATAATCTGAGTTCCCAGAAATGATTGGTACGGCAGTAACTTCGCAGACATCATAGCTATGCATGTTTTTAACCGTTTGGGTTAGTTGATTTAGCAGGCTTGATTTAGTCTTAATTATCATTTTTGCTTCAGTATCTTTCTCAACCTTTCCTTGCCAATAGTAAATTGAAAGGATTTCGGGCACGATGTTTACACACGCTACAAGTTGCTGATCTACTAATACTTCAGCTATTTGTTTCGCTTCTTCTACACTTCCGGTTGTTACAAAGACAATTACATATTCGCTCATTGGTTTTTAAAATTAGATTACACAGCACCAGCTGTCATAGTATTTTTTGGCATGGTTTTCTGCCAATGTGATTTAAAGAACCAGCATAATAGCAATTGGGTTGGGATGTGTCAAGGTTTTCATTTTTACATTGACAATTATTTCAATGGTGGTGTATCTTAAGCGGGGATTTTTAAAAGTATTCTGAAGTTTGAAATCATTAAATTAAAGCTAATGTTTGAAAGTCTAACCGAAAAATTACAGAGCACATTCAAGAAACTGAGTGGCCAAGGCAAACTAACTGAAAAGAATGTTTCCGACGCTCTACGTGAAGTTCGTTTTGCCTTGCTTGAAGCAGATGTCAGTTACAAGATCGTTCGCCAGTTTGTAGATGATGTCAAGGTAAGGTCACTTGGCCAGGAAGTTCTTGGCAGCCTAACTCCCGAATTACAAATTGCGAAAATCATCGGTGACGAACTGACAAGTTTGATGGGGCAGAAGTCGGAAAAAGTTCAGGTCTCGCCAAGTGGGACGACAGTATTGATGATGGTTGGTCTTCAGGGTTCTGGTAAGACTACGGCATCAGCCAAGCTTGCCTTGAAATTTAAAACGGAAGGACGAAACCCTCTATTAGTTGCAGCTGATATCTACCGTCCAGCGGCGATTGAACAACTTAAGATATTGGGTGATCAAATTGGGATACCTGTATTTTCGATGGGAACAGATGTTTCACCGGTTTCGATTGCTCAGGCGGCGGTTGAGCATGCATTAAATCATGGTAATACTTTCGTTATTCTTGACACCGCAGGTCGTCTGCATATTAATGAGGAACTGATGGGTGAATTGGAAAATATCCAGTGTAGTGTTAATCCAACAGAAACGCTCTTGGTTGTTGATTCCATGACGGGACAAGATGCGGTCAATGTTGCAGAGCACTTCAGCAAGGACCTTAATATAACAGGTGTTATCCTGACTAAGCTGGATGGAGATGCTCGAGGCGGTGCTGCTCTTTCAGTGCGTGCGGCAACTGGCACTCCTATTAAGTTTGTCAGTACTGGTGAAAAAATCGATGGTCATACATTGGAGGAGTTTTATCCGGATAGGATGGCGTCCCGGATTCTCGGGCAAGGAGATTTCAAAACGCTTTTAGATCGAGCTGAATCGATCTTCAGCGAAGAACAAGCTAAAGAGCTCGAAGAGAAACTGATGAGCAAAAGTGGTTTGGACTTTAATGACATGTTGACCCAATTTGAACAAATAAAGAAAATGGGTTCTTTGGATCAGTTGATTGGTATGGTTCCTGGTATGTCAAAGGCTTTGCCGAAAGGCGCTCAAATTGACGAAAGCCAGATAAAACATGCAAAATCAATTATCCAGTCTATGACGCTGGGAGAGCGCCGTAATTACGCGATTCTAGACCGTTCCCGTCGGCAACGAATCGCAAAAGGAAGCGGAACCAGAGTCAGTCAGGTCAACCAATTGGTCAGTCAGCTAAAAATGATGAATCAAATGTTTAACCAGCAAACTGCCCCTGGATCCCAATTTGGTCTTAGTGCTGGTAAGGGCCTCAAAAATAAACTCGTGCGAAAAAAGAGAAAACGTCGCAGGTAATTGTGAATACAAATTAATTGAATAGAAAATTATAGGAGTGACTATTGGCTGTTAAAATTAGATTGCAAAGACATGGACGTAAAAAACGTCCGTTTTACCGCATCGTTGCTGCGGATTGCCGGAGCGCACGCAATGGTGCTTTTATTGAGAGACTTGGACATTATAATCCGTTGACTGATCCCGTTGAAATCATTGTTCATCCTGATAAAGCCCTCAAGTGGCTTCGTAATGGAGCACAACCTACAGATACGGCAAAGAATTTACTGTCGAAAGTTGGTATATGGAAAAGATTCCATGATGAAAAGCTTGGGCGTGTTTCAATTGATGATCCTTTTGTTTTTGCAGGTATTGATGCTGTGGAAGGTTCGATAGATCAGTTTGCTCCAGATGGTGATCTATTGGCTGAGTCTGTTGACACGGATGAGTCCTTGGGCTCACAAGGTAACGAAGCAGAGTAGTCTTCTATCTGGATGTTTTTTGGTAGACCAAATTAAATTCTGGCGGTTGCAAAGTATCTAATCATCAGGAGTTTCGTCGTTATAACGTTGCTGTTGCATGAAACTCGAATCTCAGTTTAGAAGTGGAAGATGAAAATCGACGTTATCGCTATTTTTCCTGAGATTCTTGAAATGGCGCTTCATGTTGGGATTCTGAAACGAGCCATTGATCGAGGGCTGCTGGAAGTTCGCCTCCATAATCTACGGAATTTTGCGGAGGATAATCGTCGCACCGTTGACGATTACCCTTATGGTGGTGAATCGGGGATGGTTCTTAAACCGGAGCCCCTTTTTGCTGCAGTTAGATCGCTTGAGCCAAAAGGGGCAACCCGTGTCGTTTTTCTGACTCCACAAGGAAAGCCTTTTAATCAAAGGATGGCCGAGAGATTTTCCCTTGAGACACATTTGATTTTGATTTGCGGTCGCTATAAAGGGATTGATCAACGAGTTCGCGAAAAATTGATTACTGATGAAATATCTATTGGTGATTATGTCTTGAGTGGAGGGGAGGTTCCCGCGCTTGTTTTCATCGATGCGGTTGGGCGTGTACTGCCAAGTGCTTTGGGGGATTACGAGTCGGCTCAGAATGATTCGTTTAGCCGAGAATTGCTTGATCATCCTCATTATACACGTCCTGCGGAGTTTGAAGGTATGAAAGTGCCGGATGTTTTGTTGAGTGGGCATCATCAGAAGATTATGGATTGGAAAAGAGACCGGTCTATGGAGAAAACAGCAGAGCAGCGTCCCGATCTCTTACGCAAGTTTAAGAATAACGAAGTTCTAGACTAAGGAAAATAAAGATGAATCTTTTAGAATCTGTTGAAAACGAATATATGAGAACTGATAAACTGGATTTTAATGTTGGAGATCTCATTCGAGTAAACAATAGAATTCGTGAGGGGGCAAAAGAACGTATTCAAGCCTACGAAGGTATAGTTATTCGGTATCGGGATAGAGGGTTGAGATCAACTTTCACTGTTCGACGTTTAGCTTATGGCACCGGTAGCGAACGGACTTTTCCGCTACACTCGCCAAACATTGATAGTATTCAAGTTATCCGACGTGGTGGCGTTCGACGGGCTAAGCTTTACTACTTGCGTAATCGGACGGGGAAAGCTGCACGTGTTTCTGAGAAGAAGTGAATAGAATACAGGGAAACATACCGTTGAGAGATTTGATATCCAGCAGCTTGAAAGTAGTTTAGCCAAACAGGGCTATCTTAGGATAGCAGGTGTTGATGAGGCGGGACGAGGTGCGTTAGCTGGGCCAGTTGTCGCAGCTGCTGTTATTCTTCCGTTTAAATGTGAGATTGGTGGCCTGGCTGATTCAAAGCAGCTGACACCAGCGCAGCGGGAAGCATTCTTTTCACAAATTGAAAGAGATGCAGTTGGTGTTGGAGTAGGTATCGTCGATCACCGAATTATAGATCAAATCAATATTTTGCAGGCCTCGATGCTCGCCATGCAAAAAGCTGTTGAAAGTATTATCCCTTCACCCGATTATGTTCTTGTTGATGGAAACCAATTACCGCTAGTTCAGATGCCTGGGCAGGCTGTGATCAGAGGTGATTCGCTTGTTCAGTCAATTGCCGCTGCCTCAGTGATGGCGAAAGTAACTCGTGATCGAATAATGGTCGCGCTTGATCTGGACTATCCTGGTTTTGGATTTAAAAAGCATAAGGGTTATGGCACACCACAACACCGGCAAGCAATTGTAGACCTTGATCCATGTCCGATTCATCGAACCAGTTTTAAATTGATATAAGTTTGACAGGTGTAATTGGGAGAATCGTTTGCTGTCGAGTGTTTTATCGTATTCGTTGAAGTCAAACACGATAAAAGCCCCAGATCTAGATATGTCCTTACTCAAGGCTCGGTAACTGGAACTAAACAGTAAGGATATTTTAGTATTAGTCTGGATCACCGCAGAATTCGCCGCAAATTTTTGGGCAGACCTAGCGAATTAGATGTAATTGTAATTCCACTCTTCCAAGTTTGAAAATGCATTCGAGTTTTGTGTTTAACGAGGAGGAAGTTGGTTTTGTGGATTGTCTGTTAAGAATGAATGATTACATGGGAAAAACTTAAAAAAGCTTGGTGCTATCAAGCAGCATTGTTACTGGACCGTCATTGATAAGTTGTACATCCATCATTGCTTGAAATCTACCACCTTTTCCATTTACTCCTAGTTCGTTCAAGGTGCCGATGAATTCTTCATATAGTTTACTGGCTTTTTCTGGTGGTGATGCTTCGATGAAACTTGGTCGTCGGCCTTTGCGACAATCACCGTAAAGGGTAAATTGTGAAACAATAAGTGCGGATCCTCCTATATCCAACAGGGATTTGTTCATTTTGCCCTCTTCATCACGAAAGATTCGTAAGTTTGCTACTTTTTGTGCCAGGTAATTGATATCTTCTCGTTGATCATTTTTAGATACGCCCAGAAAGACTAGCAGACCGGATCCAATTTCTGATATCAGTTCTCCACCAACTGTAACGCTTGCAGATTTTACGCGTTGCACGACAGCTCTCATATATGCTCCAAGTTTTTTGATTGCTTTTCATTAAATTCAGATTCTAGCATGGGTATAAAACCACAGCAATAAACTGGGATTCTACTGACTAAATGAAAATTGTCCAGAATACTTCATCGGCATTTTCAACGTTTTATGCCAATGGAATGCGTACGTTCCTTATTGTCCTGAGCATTTCAATTGGAATTGCTGGCGTGATTGTAATGATGTCGCTTGGCGCTGGAGCCCAGAAATTAGTGATGAACGAAGTTGAAAAGGTTGGTGGGCCACTGACGTTTGGTGTGTATCGTGAGGGGCGGATCCGCAAGGGTGGTCGCTGGATTCAAAATCCCAGCAAGCATTTCTTGATGATGGAAGATGTAGAATTAATTCGAAATGAATGTCCATCCGTCGATATGGCTGCTCCGGAGACTTACAGGTCCGTAAATGTATCGTATGATGGGGAACAAAAGAGAACCCGCTTGCAGGCAACATCCTACGATTATCACCTTATTCGTGAGTGGCATACTCGTGTAGGACGCTTTATTTCTGATGAGGATCTCAGCTTTTGGAGTAAGGTCTGTGTTGTTGGTGAGGAAATTGTTCAGGACCTGTTCTCTGGCTTAGATCCGATAGGCAAAGAGATTAAAGTCAGTAATGAACGTTTCAGCATCATTGGAGTTATGGAATCTCGTGGGAAGGGACTTGACCCAGGAATGGGAAGTGAGGATAATCAGGTTTTTATGCCGGTAACGACCACACAGACCCAATTTTCAGGAAACGATTATGTCGATCACATCCTGATCCGGGTCAAAGACTATGATGTTATTGATCAAGCAGTAAATCAGGTCAAAAAAGTTTTAATGCGAGCAAATGGGGGGGAAGAATTCTTCGAAGTGTGGGTTATGAAAGAAGAGTTGAAATCCACCAACAGAATTATCTTAATTATTGAGTTGGTTCTTGTCTTGATTGCTTCGGTTTCCTTAATAGTAGGTGGAATTGGTACCCTCAATATTATGTTGGTGTCTGTGACTGAACGTGTGCCAGAAATTGGCCTTCGAAAGGCGGTTGGCGCCAAAAGTTGGGATATTCGGATACAGTTTTTGACTGAATCTGTTCTTATTTGTCTAATTGGAAGTATTATTGGGATTATAATCGGATTTGGTTTGACACATGCTGTTGCTGTCGCATTGAGTAAATATATTGGCGGATTTGAATGGCCGTCAGTAATTACCCCGAGATCAGTTTTAACCTCAGTTGCTGCTGGGGCAGCTATTGGTGTCTTTTTTGGTTATTATCCCGCCAGTCGTGCTTCTAGGTTAAAACCAATTGAAGCCATCCGTCACAAATAAAATTATTGGATGGTGTGAGTTGAGTTGACTAGAAGCTGGTCTAGCAGCTTTAAGTGGCGTCGGGGCAGTTGAGCTTGGATAAAGATTTCCTCCGTTCTATAATCAGTACTTACAATATGTCCGTGGTTGTAGAGATAATCTAGAGCTTTTGCGTCCTGATAGGAAAGAGAGATTGATAAACAAATGTCATGCTTTGAAATAATCTTAGCAATATGATTTTTGAGTTCTTGGATGCCATCGCCTGTAAGTGCCGAGATCACTAGACTTTTTGGGTGTTTGATTTGTAACGTGAAAAGAAATTCTTCATCAACTTGGTCTGTTTTATTGAACACGACCAAGCTTGGAACGTTGGATGCTCCAATTTCTTGGAGAACGCTGTTAACTGTCTGGATGTGTAAGTCTATTTGTGGGTGGCTGGCGTCGACTATGTGGAGTAGAAAGTTAGATTCGGCTACTTCCTCCAGTGTCGCCTTGAAGGATGCCACAAGTTGGTGTGGCAGCTTTTTGATGAATCCAACGGTATCGGTAACTAAAACCTTCTGGTTCTTTGGCAATTCAACTGTACGAGTTGTCGGATCAAGCGTAGCAAAAAGTTTGTTTTCAGCTAGTCGGTTTGCCGATGTAAGAACGTTGAATAAAGTCGATTTTCCAGCGTTTGTATAACCCACCAGTGAAATATTTACGATCTTAGCACGATTGTGCCGTTGAACTCGTCGTTGTTTTTCGACATCCCTCAGTACTTTTTTTAGATGTGATATCTGGTGGCTGATCAGCTTTCGGTCAATCTGAAGTTGAGTTTCGCCTGCACCACGTACTGCTCCTCCACCTTGACCTGTCCCTCCTGAGGCAGCGCCGCTACCTGCTGTTGCTTGTCGGGAAAGATGCGTCCACATCCTTGTTAATCGAGGTAATGCATATTGAAGTTGTGCGAGGTCGACTTGTAGTTTGGCTTCTTTTGTCTGCGCGCGTTGAGCAAAGATTTGCAAAATTAATCCTGTTCGGTCGATCACAACCAGATTTAATGCTTTCTCAATATTGCGAGTTTGAGCTGGCGATAGATCTGCATCAAAGACTACAATTTCTGACTTCGTCTGCTCTGCTGTAATCTTTATTTCATTAAGTTTTCCTTGACCAATAAAATATGCAGCGTTTGGTGCGTCTTTCGTTTGGATCAGTTCACAGGCGACCTTGATGCCCGATGTTGTTGCTAAATCAGCCAACTCGCGGATAGATTCCTCTACTTCAGAGTGAATGTCATGTCTTAGTTTAATGCCAATTAAAATTGCTTTTTTTGCTTGGATTTCCGTATTATAATTTTGGTGCACAGCCTATTATCCTTACATCTCAGTTTTGTTGAAGTTAGAGATGTCCTGCAACCGTTTGTTTTTTTAGGATAGAGTGTCCGGTAATTTAGTAGTGGGTTTAACGAAGGAAATTCTGCTAAAATTATATTCACTTTCGTGGATTTGTGTCAACAAATTTATTCTATTTTGGATACTTCAATATTGCTCTTTTGCCTAATGGAAATTCTGCGAAGTGATTTGTTTTTTTTGTCTTGCAAAAAAAACACAGATATGCTAACCTATGTCTCGGTTTTGCCTGTACTAATGTATGTTCAGTTCTAGAGGTCCGATGAGCCAGTTTGCCTGCCTTCAAAAAACGTTCTTAAAGGCATTGCTCTCTGTATTCCTATACAGTTTGCTTGGGTTTCGAGTCTTTGCCGACTATAGTGCTCGTGATATCAGGCAATTCGAAGCTGAATTTAGACGTACGGATCAGGAATTCGTTCGATTGTTAAAACATGCGATTAATCATCGCCTTTACCTCATGGGCGAGCAAAACACAAGCCCTTTTGCCCCTGCTGCCTACGCTCTGGACTCTTTGGACGGGGATGCAGATACTACTCGTGCCAATCTTTTCCCCAATAGGCTTGAGAAAGCAGATAACCAATTTTTGGATATCTTTTATGCCCCTAAACATACTGACAGAAAGGCCTTGGTTTTTGATGAGTCAAGATCAGTCTTGGATGAGTACAGGCATCTGGCTGACATGGCCACTCCACTAGAAGTCGCCGATATACACGAGTATGTGCGGGTTCTTCCAAAACCCAGTTCTGTAAAAAAGATTTATCGAGCAATCGTTGACCGGTTTCAGGAACTTATATCGATTCGTGATTTGAGGGCATATTTATCAATCGTCCAATCCGTTGAAGATACAGTCAGTGATTTAGGTGACTTGAATGCACTAAGTAGGGTGCGTCAGGATTTTCATGTCTCTGAATATGGACCTATGGAAAGTCCAGGAGAATTGTTCGGTTTCAAGCGGGTTGTTATGAGTAGTAACTTGGCTGCGCTCGAACTGACGCGTAGTTCGTTTCTGTTGGCTCTCGACAACAACGATAACAGCGAGTATATGCCTCATGCACGTTATAGAGTTGGAGATATTTTGCTTAAACAAGCAAAGGTTTTGCTTTATGACTTGAAAGACCAAGAGGCAGCTGGTAAGAAATTAGCTGAGGCTATCGGATGGTATCGTGGTACTGCTCTGACATTACATCCTCAATTTCCACATGCTGAATATATATGGTTTTGGTTAGCCCAGCTTGATTATGACAAAGGACATATTGCTAATGCTCTGCAGTCTTACAAGAATCTTGTTAGCAGTTTTCCTGGAAACAGTGGTCCTTTGAGACTGGCCGAAAACGCAATTTTCATGCAGAGCATATGTAATGCGGACCTTGGTTACTTTGCAGATGCAAGGAATCAATTGAGTGATTTGCTTACACTGGGGTCTGGCCTGTTTCGGCGGGTAGCGCAAACGCAACTGTCCAGATTTGGGTTGCCTGTCTTCAAGTTTTCCATTCCGAATGTTGATGCTAGTATTTTCGATTCTGAAGGAAACGTTACAGATATTTTGATAGAAAAATTTGGTGAGTTTGGCGAACTGCTCTCGGAGGATTCTGTTGAAGTTTTTCTCAACAATTACGCCTTTATTTTGATAGACTCATCAACCAACTATGTATATAATATTACCAAATCTAGAGGCTCAGATGCCGTGGGTGGGGCGGTGCAGGAAAAAATCAAGCTTGACGTTCAATTAATTAGCCATTTTGGCGTTACTGATCTGGCTTCTAGCCAATATGCGAATGATTTTAATAAGCTAAGCGCAAACCCAAGTCGGCAAACTCTTGAATCCGTTGTTGTTTCAGCTGATGTCTTGCGCGAAACAGGAGATTTAGCTGAAGCTGTTCTTGCCTATAAAAAAGCAATTGATTTGTATAACCATCTCTCCCAAGACTCGGGTCGAAATAAAAGTTTTACCTATCTGCGACAACTTGATGAATGGTATTATCAAGCTCTGTTAAATCTGAGTCGTTGTTATTGCGAACTTGGAAAATTTGATGCGTGTATTTCAACCTTGGGACAATTTTTACTGGAAGAAGCGCAGGATGTTGTGCCCTCAAGGATATTGAGGGAAGCGTATCTTTTACGTGGGGATAGCTACTACCTTAAAGTGACAGCAGAGGAAGAAATCATAGGTGGCGGGAGGGTGTCCTATAGTGAAAATCGTATAGAGAATTATGAGCAGGTTATTAGTTCGTATGAACAGGTGAAAAATGAGTTCCCTCCGCTAAGCCTGAGTCGTAATAATCGTCTGATCAGTATGTATATAGCCTTGGATGTGCCGGAAGAAGCAATCAATTTGCTTAAAGATCAAATTGGGTATCTTAAATCTTCCCAGATGATAAAGGACGGAGTTCGACAAGCAGAGCTGGATTTGAGTTATCGCTTGCTGGGTGCAATTTACTGGAGTATTGGAGACCACAACGAAGCAATTGCAGCCTATGAACAAGTTCAAGGTGGAAGTGATTATAATGCGGACGTTAAGGATATCGTTGTTCAAATTCAAGATCTCCAATCGAAACTGGCACAAATACAAAATTTGAATAATTAGTGAGTGTAAGTTCCGCTTTGTTAGATAAGGTGGTGTTAGATATCGAGGCACAGATTGAGATTGCTGATCAGGTTGTTGGAATCGCTTTAGAGCAGCAGAAGGCTTTGGACAATAACAATCTGGATGATTTTATTGAATTGGGCAGAGAGCGTGGTGATTTGATACAGTATTTGAACACGATGCAGAATTCGGCCAGAGCTGGTCTCGATATTGTCGTTAATGGTGACATTGATACTATCACTATTACGGACTTAGAGGGGAAACTGGCTGAGCTTGAAGAAAAAATGTCTAGAATTATTGAAATTGATCGAGTAAATCAAAAGGTGATATACTCGAAAATTGGTGTTGTGAACCCTGACTCGGAATTGTCGTCTATGCTTGGCGGGAATGCGCATGACAAGTACAATAAGACAAGAGATACAGATCAGGAGATTCTGAGCCAAACACGGCGTTCCAAATATGTCGATTCTAAGGGATAGGTTTCGTCCTTCGAGTCGGCCAAGGGAGGTTTGAAAATTGGATTTGTTTTCAGGAGTTGTCCCAGTTGCTCTAAAGCACTCACTTAATGGAGTACTATTAAGACACAAAGCTATCGCTCACAATATAGCGAATGTAAATACGCCTAAATTCAAGCGTGTCGATGTTGCGTTTAAATCACAGCTTAAGGCTGCAATTAGCCAGTCTACTGAAAATTCGGTTCATACTCCAAAAACGCGTCTTGGTCATATTCCAATCGATCCACCTAGGTTGGGTGGTATCACCCCACGAACATATCAGCAAAGTGATACGTCTCTTCGAATTGATCAGAATAACGTTGATATTGATGTGGAGATGGGAACGCTTGCCATGAATACTATGGAATATAATGTTTTAGTTCGAATGATTACTGATTATTACCAAAAAATTACTATGGTGATTCGCGCTAGGTAATGCTTAGATTATCTTTTTTTGATAGATTGGGAGTTTAATTATGGTTGTCCATCCAATTCAATTGTTGATGCCTACAGAGGGGAATGTTGGTGTGAAGTCGGT
>Ga0257112_10000751_pt1 | contig 12746 bp, 14 predicted proteins | sample LP_taG_5_FD_191565 | JGI IMG/M metagenome (GOLD analysis project Ga0257112, IMG submission 191565) | Marine microbial communities from Northeast Subartic Pacific Ocean, Canada - LP_J_2015_P26_1000m | ecosystem: Environmental > Aquatic > Marine > Oceanic | place: Canada: Northeast Subartic...
TACGACAAAAATACTGGGAACACCACACACAAATCGAATCGTCACCTTTATTCATCTTCCGTTGATATTGTATGCTCTGCGCCGATTATGGGATACACGAAAATGGATATTTATGGTTCTTCTGGGTGGTGCAGTCGGTTCTCAGATCGGCAGTTACCATCCTCAGGTAGCGTACTATGGATTGCTGCTGATTGGCTTATATTCTCTTTATCGACTGATTCAGGGGATAATCGAGAAGGAAACATGGGCTAGGCTAATGACCACAATAGGAATGACCGGAGCTTCATTGGCGATAGGATATTATATGGCATCCATTGTATTGATGCCCATGCAAGAATATCTTCCATTTTCCATTCGGGGAGCAGGGGATTCCTCAGGCTCAGGTGGTTTATCCTTTAATTATGCAACGAGTTGGTCGTTTGACTGGTGGGAAATATTCACTTTTATTATTCCGGGGTTTAGTGGATTTGGAGGCAATACGTACTGGGGAGATATGCCATTTACTTCATATCCTCATTATCTTGGTATTCCCGTAGTAATTTTGGCCTTCATTGCACTTATCGCAGGGAAAAAACGACGTGACTATTGGTTTTTTGTCATTGTTTTAGTGCTTTCATTGTTTATTGGAATGGGAAAGAATTTTTCCATTTTATCGTCTCTTCTTCTGAATTATTTGCCTTATTTTAATAAGTTTCGGGAGCCATCCATGATACTCATCCTCTTTGCAATGACCACGGCTGTATTTGCAGGCTGTGGATTTCAGATTCTCCTAGAAAAAATAACCGAGCAAAAAGGAACCGAATGGAAAACGGTAATCATACGCATATTGATAGGAATAGGCATATTTTCAGTAATCGTATTGGTTTTCAGAGATGGAATACAAAACTTAATGTTTGGTGTGTATAACCATGCGGATCAGGCAACAGAAAGAATCCGGCAATTCCAAAGTCCACAACAAATCAATTACCTTTATAAAATGAGGTTTGACATGTTTTATAAAGATATGTGGATAGCCATCTTTCTGTCTGCAGGGACACTGGGTCTCATCTGGGCTGCATTGGCACAAAAAATACAATTGAAACCATTTGTAGTAATCATTCTTGTCCTAATGATAGCCGATCTTGGATATGTAGGTCGAAAAGTCATTTCACCCATGTTTTCAAATATATCTAGACAAGAGATGGAACCTCATAAGACAGGGATAATTGACTATTTGCAGAAAGATAACGATATATTTCGCGTTTATCCTTTAGATAATAGAACTACCAATGAATATGGATGGTTCGGGATTGCTTCAATTGGGGGCTATCATGCCGCAAAGATGGCAAATTATCAGGATTTTATTGGTCAAAATTTTTTTGATAATTTAAATTTTCTTCGATTGACAAACACAAAATATGCCATTTCAAGGAAACGATTTAATCACCCTGAATTGATTCTTGAACAATCAATGCAGGGTGAGCATATTTATCGGTTGAAAAACTGGTTACCAAGGGTATTTCTGATTGACAGCGTGGTTGTATCTCAAGATAAATTAGAAACACTAGATTTAATCAAAGCAAACAATTTTAATCCTGTTGAAAAAGCTATCCTTACAAAAAAAATACCTAAAATGCAGTTTAATTTGGAAGGATCAAAAGTTAAGATTGAACATTGGGAATCGGAGAAAACGATAATTTCTGTTGAAATGATAAATGATGCATTATTGGCTTTTAGTGAGGGATATTATTCACCTGGTTGGCGTGCTTATATAGACGGAGAAGAAACCGAAATATATCAAACGAATCACTTTATGCAGTCTGTCATGGTTCCCGCAGGGGATCATAAAGTGGAATTCCGTTTTGCCTTACCATCTTTTTATCGGGCACTATTTTTAAGCAGGACAATTTTCATTGCAATGTTGGTTGTATTACTAGGCTATGCTATCTGGATTAATCGACAACGTTTCAAATTGACTTGATATCAATAAAATAATTTTGGTATCTATCCTAAAACATATAGTCCTCTGTACCCAGCAATTCAATAATTATTGGTCTGGACTTGGAGCGTATTCCACACACTTAGCTAGAGGCTTAGTTAAGTCAGGTATAAAAGTCACAGTGATCTCTCCAGGAGATCCAATGAATACTGAAGGAATGGATTTTATTCCTGTATCACCATCTAAATATGATTTGACGCATGGAGGGTGGTATTCTTTGTCCTATGCATATGCTGAGGTCATCAAAAAAGTTGATGCTGATCTTATTCACTTTACCGATGCACGGGAATCATATGCCTATAAGGGAAATATCCCGGCAATAGGCACACTTCACGATGACTATTTTGCAAGACATAACTGGAATCCGTTCTATTATAAAGATGATTATGTGGATTGGATAAAACGTTGGTTATATTATTCTTTCGTTACTCTGACCGAAAGAAAAGCAATGCGAAAGCTGGTTGGGCTTACTGCGAATTCTAATGCAACAGCAGAAACTGTTTCTAAAGCCTACGATATCCCACGTGGAAAAATAAAGACAATTTATCTGGGATTAGATCTGGATTGCGTCCCTATTGATGATCAACTGGAAAAAGAACGCCTCCATAGACCGATCATGCTTCTGGTAGGGGGAAATGTTCAGAGAAAAGGGCTACCGGTCATTTTGAAAACAATGCCTGCACTGTTAAAAGAAATTCCTGAATTGATATTACAGGTTATTGGCAAAAATCAAAACATAGGTAGAATGAAGAAATTAGCAGGTAAGTTGGGTATGATGGATAGCGTGGAGTTTATCGGATGGATTCCTCCTGAAAAGATAAAAACTTATTATCGGAAAGCTTCTGTTTTTGTTATGCCTTCTCTGATGGAAGGTTTCGGGTTGGTATTTTTGGAGGCGATGTCACAGGGACTCCCTGTCATTGGAGGAAACGTTGGCGGAACATTAGAATTGATCAAAGATGGAAAAAATGGTTTTCTTGTTAATCCAGGTGATGTGAGCACTCTTGGAGTAAAAATCCGAAAATTTCTAACAAATCTTGAATTAAGAAGACGGGTAATTGAAAATAGTTATTCTACTGTTCAAAAGTATCCTGCACAAAAAATGGTAGAAAATACGATTGATTTATATAGTAATTTTTCTCATGAAGGAGGATAAGAATAAATTGCGAGAGCAGATTCAAAGAATATTAACTAAAGGAACCTTTGCCTCCGATGTAGCAGTGATGACCTCTGGTACGGGCCTTGGCCAGTTGATCTTCCTTGGCTTTTCTCCAATCCTTATGAGACTATTTACACCAGGAGCATTTGGCAATCTTGCTCTAGTAATGTCTATTTCAGCTATTATTTCTATCGTAATAACCTTGAGGTATGAAATGGCTATACCAATAGCTTCTGAGGATAAAAAAGCAATAAACCTTTTTATCCTTTCCATCGGTCTGAGTACCATGTTTACCATAGTTCTTTTAATATTTTTCCTATTTATAAAAACAACAATTATGAGTTTTCTTAATTTTCCCGATTCTAAAATTTTATTTTTTATTCCTTTAACCGCATTTATTGAAGCTACCATCAATACTTTCCATTATTGGTTTATTCGTGAAAAAAGATTTGCTATTCCTTCAATTAGCCGAACCCTTTTTTATAGTGGAATGGTTGGCACACAATTTCTGCTGTTTTTTACCATAAATGAAAAAATTATTGCTTTATTAGCAGGATTTATTATCGGGCAGCTTTTTAGTTTGCTTTTTCTGGTAATAATATTTTTTAAGGAAAAGAATAATATCTCCCTTTATTTCAATTTTAATATGATATTCGAAGAGGCGAAGAAATATAAAAAATTCCCCTTGTTTTCTACCTGGAATGCCGGCATTAACACTCTTGCAAGAAACCTGCCCCCCATACTGTTAAATCTGTTTTTTACGAAAGCAATTGTTGGACAATTTTATATTGCAATGCGTTTGATGAATATTCCTTTAAATATTTTACAGAGTTCTGTGAGTCAAGTTTTCTATCAGAGAGTGTCAGAACTAATAAAACAAAAACAGTCTCTCAAGCAATTTTTTAATACTACAGTCCTGAAATTGGGAGCTATTATATTTGTACCTTTACTCATAATATTTTTCTGGGGAGAGTCGATATTATCTTTTATACTGGGTGATAAATGGAACCTTGCAGGGCAACTGATATCAATATTAGTACCTTTGTATTTCTTTCGTTTTATAATAAGTCCCGTTAGCACCATTTTTGCCGCTACGGGCAAGCAACATTTTGTCCTGATATGGCAAATAGCTTATGCTCTTTCCACTTTTTTGTGTTTTTACATTGGGGGGCATATGAATTTTAGTATCCAAGACACATCTTTAATTTTCAGTTGGACATCAGCTGGGTTTTATTTGATAATGTTATTATTACAGCGGATAATAGTGCTGAAAACACCTGAAGAAGTTTACACATGATTTTATCATTTTGTCTTGTATGAATAATAAGAGAAAAAAAATCAATTATGATTCTGCCTGGACTAAGAAACTTGAATCGTTAAGAAATAGAATGTTAGCAAAGATTGCAATTTTTCGTTTAATTCTTTCGGGAGATAGAGATTCTATAATCCTTGCTAACATTCTAAAAATCACATTAAAAAATGATCTTATTCCCGAAGAAAAAGTATGGATTGACAAAATTGAAAAATTAAGGGAAAATTTAAATGCATCTACCACTGAAATATCCCTAGTAGACTACGGAGCAGGCAAATCGGATGAGCATCGCACCCAACAGGATATGTATGAAGGAAAAACTGTAACTACCACTGTTGGAGAAGTATGCCGTTCTGGAAGTAAATCTCCTTTTTGGTCATTCCTTTTATTTAACCTTCTTAGAGAATTTAAACCGGCCTTTTGTATAGAATTAGGCACCTGCTTAGGAATTTCGGCCTTATACCAGGCTGTGGCACTCAGTTTAAACAAGGCAGGTAAAATTGTTACTATAGAAGGTGCAACAACATTAGCAAAATGTGCAGAACAGAATATTGAAGCCATCGGCTTAGAAAACGTGAGGGTAGTCGCTGGTCGATTTCAAGATGTTCTGGATGAAGTCCTTAATGAATCCAAACTCGTAGATTTTGCTTTCATTGATGGGCATCATGATGAAAAAGCAACCATGAGATATTTTTATCAGATTATTCCCTTCCTTGCAAATCAAGATGTAGTACTTGTTTTTGATGATATTTCCTGGTCCCCAGGAATGAAGAAGGCTTGGAAGAAAATAAAAATAGATGAGAGGGTAAAAATTTCTGTTGATTTGCGGAAAGTTGGAATTTGTCTCATGAAAAAGAAAATTAAGGAATAACAAATAATAATTTAGTTGGTTATACATTTCAAGAATATTTCCAAAGGAAAACTGTATATGAGTAATGAATTAAAAAGTGTAGTCTATAAAGATATCATTTATAAGTATGGTGCGGATTGGACTAGTTATCTTGAGTCATATGAACATTGGGGATTTTATTGGTATCAGCAAAAAATTATGGAAGGCTTTGCAGAGTGGCATAAAGATGAAACGATGCTAGAGATTGGTATTGGTAGCGGATTTGCATCCAACTATTGTAGAAATAAGGGTTTCAAAGTCACCACTTTAGATATTGATGAGGATAAAAAACCAGATATATTAGCAAATGCAGTTAACTATGAATTCAAGGGAAAATATGATCATCTTATGGCATTTGAATTCTTTGAACATATTCCTTTTGAAGAATCTCAAAAGATTATTAAAAAAATCCCGACATTTGTAAAAAAGTATGCTTTCATATCTTTACCACGCAATGAGAAAACTGTATTTAGTCTTGAAATAAAACTGCCTAAAGTAAAAAAGATTAAACTGGAATGGAATATACTAGCTCGAAGGCTTGGAACTGAAGCACACCATTGGGAACTGGATTATAAAGGGTGCAAAACAGAAATAGTGGAAAAATTATTCAATGATGCAGGTTTAAAAATCAAAAGAAAACTAAAAAATAGGTATATATTTTTCTATGCACTTGAGGTATGTTAAGGAAAATTAAAAATTTTATAATTGTAATCAGAAAGGAAGTAAAATGATATCAAGCAAATCAAAAATAGGTAAAAATGTAGAAATTGGTGATTATGTTGTTATTGAAGATGGTGTTGAAGTAGGTGATAATACCATTATAAAGAATTTTGTGGAACTAAGAAAAAATACAAAAATAGGTAAGGCTTGTTATATAGATTCTCGCGTTTCTACTTCTGGTGATTGTGAAATAGGGAATAATGTTACTTTACGCTATGATACTATTATTGCTCGAGGGTGTAAAATTGGAGATAACACGTATGTTTGTCCAAGAGTTATGACCAATAATTTGGATACTGGGAAAATTCAAATAGGAGGTGCTAGTACTGGAAAGAATTGTTTTTTGGGTACAAATACCGTATTACACCATGGTATATCTATTGGTGATAATTGTATAACTGGTGCGATGTCATTTGTTAATAAAGATATCCCAGATAATGAAATTTGGATTGGCAGTCCAGCGAAATATTTTAAGAAGAATAATTAAATTAGAGGATGCAATAATTACTTCAAAATAATAATAAAAACAATAGTTTGGAATTATATAAATGAAAAAGTAATCATCTTTGGAGAATATGTAGATGTGGTTTTGTATGTCAGATTTTATAGGAGCAGAACATAAGTAAAATACAAAGAACTTATCAGATGGGTGATGAAAAGCATATCAACACTCTCTATAAACTCATTACAGGTATACATAGAAGTCGTGATGAATATTTATGGGAGTGGATCAATACCTGGAACGGACAGGGTAGTATTTGGTTAGTTTTTGATGATAAACGTATTGCAGATGACCAACTTATTGCTCAGTACAGCCTTATTCCTACGCCGCTCAGCTTTTTCGGGAAAAAATTTGTAGCTGGGAAAACGGAGAATTGTATGAGTCACCCGGATATTCGTGGAACGGGTATTTACTTCCCCCATGAAAAAAAATGTTTTGAACTTGCCAAAAATCGCTTTAAGGTCTTTTTTACAACTGCAGGAGATGTTGCAAAAGGTGCACCCGGCAGAGTTCGTGAAAAGCTTGGTTATCGTGCATTTGATGATTGGGAAATCTACAGCGTATGGATAAATGGACTTGGGCTACGGGAGAAATTATTATCAATGATTATACCCCATATTAATAATAATAAATTTATTGGAAGAATTTTATCATATTATTTAGAACTTTTAATCAGGATATTTTATCATCAAACAGAATTCCCACTAACTGAACAATTTCGAATATATAACGATAAAAATGTACCGCTATCACATTTAGAAAAACTTTGGATGAGTAATAAAACGATCTATGGTATTACAGTAGAAAGAACAGCGCAATATCTAACATGGCGGTTGAAGGATAATCCCTATAATAATCACAACTATTTTTGTTATTATGAGAATGATGTTCTGAAGGGATATCTGGTTGTTGTTTCAGATTCAGAGGTGTTTTATATTGTGGATATTTTTGCAAACAACAAGGACGAAAGAATATTTAAATTAATCCTAAAAGGCATCCGTGAATATGCCTATCAAAAAGGTATAATTAGGGTTCAATGCAGTACAATTAAAAGAAGTAGATTTTTACCAGGTATTCTTAAGTCAGCTGGGTTTGTTAATTTTAAAGAGTTGTTTTGTTTTCAAAAAAGAATAAAACCAAAACAACTCTTTGTTTATTTACCAGATGAGATCGAAAAACCTCAAAATTCATGGGATCCCAGAAATTGGTATGTAACAGATTTAATTAAAGAAGGAAGGCCTTATCTTGATAAATCAAATGATTAAATTGCAAATACCTGATAATAATTGTAAAGAGAGAACATATCTTATAGAGGTATTTTCTAGGGAATTCCAGAGTTTAGTTTTTAAACTCAAAGCAACTAGTGTAAGCAATTATCAGGTATCGTTAGACAAATAAAAAAAAGAAATGTCTTAATACTATGAGCCATTGGGATAAGGTGATAAAAGGGACAGGTTTTCCACGGCCAATAAAAAATAAGGTCTCCGATTTTGCCTTTAGTCAGATTAACATGACTGGGAATTTATATAATCCGGTTATTGATCACATGTGGATAGGTCAAAAGTTTGAAAAACCAAAATGGCCAGACAATAAACCTTACGCTGTTTGTATAACACATGATGTTGATGTGATTTCGTTGGAATCCAATAAAGAAAATTTTCGTCGGATGAAACACGTATTTAAAACGTGGAGCCAACAAAAAACAAAACAAAATATGATTATTGCTTTTGAATCACTTGAGAATATTACAAAAAGCATGTTCTCAAGTGAGGATCCTTATCATCGAATTGAGGATTGGTTAAAAGTAGAGCAGGAAGTAGGTGCGCGATCAACCTTTTTCTTTGCCCCTGAATATGTTTTAAAATCACATTTTACTGATTGCTGGTACAAGTATGATGATAAACTCAGATTTGAGGGGGAAAACATTACTGTAGCAGAGTTAATGAGGGAATTAAACAGACGAGGGTGGGAAATTGGCTTGCATCCGTCTTGGCATTCATATAATTCTGTGGATGAAATGAAATACCAGAAGGAACAAATTGAAAAGGTGCTTGATTGTGAGATTGTAAGTGTCCGTCAGCATTATCTCCATTTTGACAATAGAATAACACCATCAATCCAAGAAGCAGCAGGCTTCAAATATGATAGCACATTGGGATTTAATGATAATATTGGGTTTAGACGTGGCACCTCTTATGCTTATCCTCTATATAATATTGAAAATAACAAGATACTGCCTGTTTGGGAGTTGCCTTTGATTATTCAGGATGGTGCCATGTTTAACCATAGAAAGGGTATGCGACTGGATAAGGTTAAAGCATTGGAATACATTCAAATGATTGCAGAAAAAGTTAAAGAAGTTGGAGGAATTCTTACTTTATTGTGGCATCCACATTTAATTGTCGATGAAATAAGCTGGAACACATTCCAGGAAGGATTGAAAATGTTACAGAAGGATGACCCATGGTTTGCTTCTGTTCGTGAAATTGGGGATTGGTGGAGCAATAATGTGAAAATAGATCTAGTGTCATTTATTGAAAATTTAGAGAAATAATATGCGTCTATATCAACATACGGGGAATATCAAATCCGGTCTGTTTGTCCTTGGATTAGCACTAATATCAGGATTAATGCTTTATACCCAATCGCTGGTAAAAAACCTGCGTGAAGATAATAGAGAAATTGTCCAGCTTTATGCGGAGTTAATGGCAAAAGCCGTCATTAATGAAAGCGATGAAAATTTAAATTTCATTTTTGAGAACGTAATTAAAAAAGTTCAATTCCCCATTGTTCAAACAAATGTAGAAGGTGAGCCATTGTCTTGGCGTAATCTTTCAGAAGATATAAAAACATCCAAAGATATAAAGCCAATTGTGGGAGTAATGGATAGGCAGAACGAACCTATTTCACTCGTTTATTATGACTTAAAGACAGGAGAGGAATATATTTGGGGAGTTCTCCATTTTGGAGATTCACAATTAATTCAACGCTTAATTTGGTTGCCCTATTTTGAAATTGGAGCTATCACCTTATTTATACTTCTGGGCTTTGTTGGATTTTCCTTTATTAGAAATAGTGAAAAACAGCATATTTGGGTGGGGATGGCACGGGAAACTGCTCATCAACTTGGAACACCGGTATCAGCACTTATGGGATGGGTAGACTGGCTAAGAGAAAATCCTGAGAAAACTTTGGACATTATTGAAGAAATGAACGCAGATTTAAATCGTCTTAATCAAGTTAGTGAGAGGTTTAGCCAGATGGGATCGACGCCTAAATTGGAAGAGACGGATCTTTCTGAACTGGTAAAAACAGTTGTAGATTATTTGGAGAAGCGTCTCCCAAGCAAAGGGAAGAGTCTTAAACTGGTAAATGAAATCACTTCTAAAACAAATATTTATGCGAACATAACACTTCTTTCCTGGGCGATAGAAAATATCATCAAAAATGGAATTGATGCCATCACACAAGAACGTGGGAAGGTTCGAATCCGTTTGCGAATGGAGAAAGAAGAAGTGAGGATTCAGATTCATGATGATGGTAAAGGTGTCGAGAAAAAAGACTTGAGAAATGTGTTTCGTCCCGGGTTTAGTACGAAGGACCGTGGCTGGGGATTGGGCCTTTCCTTAACACAAAGAATAATTCAGGATATTCATCGCGGTAAGGTCTTTATTAAACAATCTTCACCTGGTTCAGGGACCACCTTTGAGATTATTCTTCCAACTTGACCAAACTTAATAAAACTGGTTTTCGAAGTTGCCCTGGATTTATTTTTTGAAAGGACTATTATTTTTTTATTGAAAAGTTCTAATCATTTCAGATACCGAATCAATCTGTAGTATTTTCCTTCCGAATAATTTCTTTTGGTATGAGGATTACTTGTGCAGAATTTGGAAAATTCACTATCTATAAATCGGTACAGTAGGTAATCATCTCTTTTCACAGGTATTCCAAGTCGGGTTGTTTGAATTATCTGTGTTGGTGTAGATCCAATATCTTCAATATAGAATCGGTTAGGATCGAAATGTTCTTGATCCCATTCTTTGACAGTAATTCCTAGAGATCTGCACAGGAGGGTCTGTCCAGCGCAGAGTCGTTCAATCGGACGCATACCATTTCCGTATTTGGGCGGGTTCAATTTTTGCATCATTGGAATCATTTTATCTGTTTTTTTCCATTTTTATAAGGATATCCGGATTTAATGAGTACAGCGTTTCCTTTTCCCCTGCAACTAACATTTAAAGAATCACCGCACCGTTCATAGTACATATAAATTGTACCGGGAGACATAAACAACGCTTTTCGTTTATTAGTGTATCCCAGGGAAGCGTGACTCTCTTTTTCATTTTGAAAATATGCTTCCGTTTCAATGATCTGGGCACACAACCAGACTTTATCATACCGTGCGCGGAGAATTTTACCTAGTAATGCCTTAGCTGTTGTGATTGCATCCCAGTTAAAAAAGTTACGTGACAGCATTATTATTCTTTTGATAGATCAATGAGCCGCCTCTGTTTTTTTATTTTGCTGCGATGATGTTTGTTTTTTAATCTCTTTTCTTTAGATCCAAAGGGAGGAGTCGTTTTTTTGCGAAGTTTGGACTTTTGCGCGGCTTGTTTAATAAGGGTGATTAGTCGTTCAACTGAATCCTTACGGTTTCTTAGCTGTGTACGATAACGACGAGAATCAATAATCAGTATTCCTTTTTCAGTCATTTTTTTTCCGGAGATTTGAATCAGTCGTTTTTTAACGTCTTCCGGTAAGGTTGGAGAATTAACTACATCAAACCGAAGTTGAACCGCGGTTGAGGCTTTATTCACATTTTGACCTCCTGGACCGGAAGAACGGATAAAATCGAAATGAAGTTCGTTTTCATCAATAGAAAGTGTTGATGTGATAATAATCATACGTATAGATTAATAACGATAATCCGTTAACTCAAGGAGAATTCAAAACTGATTATCTTGTCATTCGGTGCGAACATCGGTAATTTTCGTCCTAATTTAAAGGAGTTAAAATTGGAAATAATATATGCGTTATCTAATGGCGGACAGCAAGGTGGTGGAATCGCGGCATTTCTACCATTTATTCTTATCATGTTCATCATTTATTTCCTGATGATTCGTCCCCAGACAAAACGCCAAAAAGAAAAGAAAAATATGATCCAATCTCTTCAAAAAGGAGATAAGGTTATCACAATTGGAGGTGTTCATGGATCAGTGGTTGGTTTCAAACAAAAAGGGACAATTCTTATTCTGAAGGTTGGGAAAAATATGGATATTGCTGTGAATCGGTCTGCAGTTGCCGGCTTGGAAAAAAATGTCGCTCCAGATGATATTACAACGATTGAAGAGAAAACCTAATGGCAGTTAGGGAGATTGTCAAATATGGGGATCTGATCCTTCGTAAAGAATGTGGAGATGTTGAAGATATTTTTAGTGTGTTGCCCTTAGTGGAAGATATGTTTGATACAATGTATGAAGAAGACGGTATAGGATTAGCTGCAAACCAAATTGGGGAGGATTTAAATCTGTTTGTAATTGACATCAGCCACAAAGATGAAACCGAGAAACCACGAGTTTTTATTAACAGCAAAATTATTGATAAAAAAGGTGAATGTTTATCTGTTGAAGGATGTTTATCCATCCCTGGTATTCAGGTGGAACTAAAACGATCTGAATTTATTACACTACAATATTACTCATTGGAAGGTGAACAAAAGAAAAGAGAATTTAATGATCTAATGGCACGTGCAATCCAGCATGAGATGGATCATTTGAATGGAATTTTCATCGTTGACCGTATAAGTGATCTGGTTAAAATGCAGTATAAAAAAGACCTTAAAGAAATTGAGGAGGCTGCATTAAAGGAATCAAAAGTGAGGGAAAAAATTCAGGGAATTCTCCTTTAATATTCAAAGAAATATTCAAGACAAACATGTAAGCTCAAAGTGGATTCAGATAATATAGAATCCTTTTTGATATCCTGTTTTAATCAATTTATTTGTAGAGTATAATTACTATGCGTATTATTTTTATGGGTAATCCGGAATTTGCTGTTCCGTGCCTGAAATGTTTGGTTCAATCTGATCACCATGTAACCGCGGTGATGACGAATCAACCAAAGAAAATGGGCAGAGGTAATAAGGAACGTCGATCACAAATTGACGCTGCTGCATATGAATTG
>Ga0257112_10000754_pt1 | contig 12724 bp, 13 predicted proteins | sample LP_taG_5_FD_191565 | JGI IMG/M metagenome (GOLD analysis project Ga0257112, IMG submission 191565) | Marine microbial communities from Northeast Subartic Pacific Ocean, Canada - LP_J_2015_P26_1000m | ecosystem: Environmental > Aquatic > Marine > Oceanic | place: Canada: Northeast Subartic...
ATATAGTTTTTGAAACTTTGGCAAAAAATGGAATTTTTGTTAGAAAATTTTCTCATCCAATGATAAGCAATGCTTTAAGAATTTCATCAGGGACTCCTGATCAAATACGTATTTTATTACAAGTGCTGAATCAATTTATTAAGTGATATAAAAAAAAAGAGGATTATTATGAAAATTATTAGAAAGTCTGTTAAAGAAAGAAAAACAGGCGAAACAAAAATTAAAATAGAAATAAATCTTGATGGTAAAGGAATATCTAAAATAAAATCTCCTATTGGGATGCTTAATCATATGCTTGATCAGTTAGCTAGACACGGCCTTGTGGATATTTATGCTGATATTGAAGGTGATTTAGAAACTGGCACTCATCACATTATTGAAGATACAGCTATTGTTCTTGGTATGTGCCTAGATGAAGCTCTTGGAAATAGAGAAGGAATAAATAGAATGGGTGATAAGACATGTTTATTGGATGAGGCACTATGTAGAATTGCCATAGATTTATCAGGTAGAGGTTACTCCATAATAGATATGGGACAGACAGATAATGAGGGTGAATTTTCCGTAGATATGTGTAGACATTTTTATGAGTCTTTATCAGCAAATGGCAGGTTTGGTATTCATTTAAAAATGTTATCTGGAACCAATCACCATCATATACTAGAATCATCATTCAAAACTTTTGCAAGAGCCTTAAAAGAAGCTATTAATATTGATCCTCGAAGAATGGATACTATCCCTTCTACCAAAGGAAATCTATAATTATATTTTGTTGAAGCTATATTTCTCTATAATTGGGTTGTGAAGAAGCTTATCGCAAATTTCATCTATTTTAATATTAGCTTCATTTTCATTTGGCGATTCTACATTGATTATAAATAATTTGCCTGATCTAATCTTTTTAATTTCTTTAAATCCTATCCTTTGACTAGATTCAGTAATAGTTAATCCTTCTGGGTCGTTTACGCTATCTTTATAAGTTATTTTTATTTCATATATAAAATTCATATAATTATTCTTTTATTTTTTACTGAATTCCTGCAGTCATAATTTTTTCAAAATGAGCTGAAGATATTGATCCTGTATGACGTAAATTTACTGTGCCATCTTCGTTAATGAAAACCCAAAAAGGGAATCCGGGTAAACCGAAAGATTCAGCTACAGAATTGTTTTTATCATCAAAAATTACAGGAACTGACCACTCTTCTCTTGATAACCATTCATTTGGTGGGTAATTAGGCATTGTTTTATCAATATGTGAAGCTACAGAATAAATGTTAATATCTTCTGGATAACCGTTTTCATCAATCCATTTTTGAATCATAGGAACTTCTCTTTGGCAATGGGAACACCAATGAGCTAGAAATACTATCATAGTTGCTTTCTTTTGCTCAGTACTTTTTCTTGTTGAAATTGTGATAGAATTTCCTTCTAGGCCTATCCCAGTAGGGACAGGAGCAAATGCACCAATAGCTGGATCTTTTACGTTTTTATCAAAAGGAGGCAAACTACCGCCTTTTATTGTCACTTCAGAAAATATATAGGGTTCACTACATGCTATTAATAGTAATGCTAACCCAAAAATAAATTTAATCTTCATGTTTTTCTTTCATTGAAACAATCTTATAATTAATCAATATTAATGATATTCCAAAAAAGTTAAAAAATGCCATTAATGGTATAGAAATAAAACCTAATTCCCAAATATAAGGGCTGGAACAACTAACAACTTCACAAGATTCACTTGATGGGAAAATTTGTTGTAAATAGTGGTACAAAGAAATTAAAGAACCTATCAAAATAAAAGGGATAGAAATGATCACACCAATGCGATCTTTTTTTAACCAAGTGATAAAAAATATCAAAACTAGAGGGAATAAAAATATTCGTTCAAACCAACAGAATTTACATGGTTCTAAGTTTCTTATCTCTGATAAATATAGACTAGCTATTGTTCCCAGAAAAGATAATATAAAGCAAAAAAATAATGTGTTTTTTATATTTAAGTTAAATTTATTGTGTAATGTATTTTGAATTATGTTATCTGGATTTAAGATATTTATTATTGTTATTATGGTAAATAAAGAAATATATATGAGACTTAAAATTGCTAGTATTTTAACTTCAAGCATTTTATTTTAATTTCCTCTTAAAGTTGATAAGGGAGCCCTATCCTGGTAAGCTCTAATGAATTCGATTATTTTTTCTTCATCTATTTCTATTAATTTTAAATGATGTCTCCAGCCAGTAACCATTATTGGATATTCATCCATAGCACTATATGGGGTCATTAAATATTGACTAGCACTTGGTGGTATTAATGAAGATAAAAACACTATTAATTGTTGACAAGATTCATCATGTGTTTTAATATCAGTAGCTTCTACATCATATCTGGAACAATCGTAGTGTAACCCTATACCACCATGTAATAAATTAGCAACAAGGATTTCATTTGGTAATTGTGTGTCATATTCTCCCCATGGTGCTGGAGAAGTAACTCCCACCCCTGGTACTGGTCTGTCAATGTCGTACCAAAAAGGTCCTGAAGTAGGAGGTGATAATGTGTAGCCTGGATGAGGTTCTCCAATTCCTACTTCCTTTCTAGGATCTTCTGAGTCAGCAATTACTGGTCCCTCTAGATTTACTCCTTTCCCTTTAATTTTTGTATTATTACTTTGCCCACCTAGAGCAGGAGTTATTGTTAGGCCAATAATGAAAATTAAAGCCAAAATGCCTCCAAAAAAATAAATGAAAAATCTTTTCCTTCTCTTTTTTTCTTTATTTTTTTCTCTTCGCTCTAAAGTTATGCGGGATTTACTCATCCCTTTTCTATGCGTAGGTCTATTCTGTGTTGCTATTGTTTATATCCTCGTCTTTTTTAATATAATTTTATAATTTTATTTTATCTTCAGTAAGTATTTCATATATATTTATGTACCTCTTTAAGGTATTTTTCAGAATTTCATCTGGAACTTTTGGAGGAGGAGGAGATTTATCCCATTCTTGACTGTTTAGCCAATTTCTTAGGAATTGTTTATCAAAAGGTTCAGGAGATTTACCAACTGTATGATTTTCTTTTTTCCAGAATCTACTTGAATCAGGGGTTAATACTTCATCTATCAAATTGATTTTCCCATCAATGTAGCCAAATTCGAATTTTGTATCAGCCAATATGATCCCTTTTGTTAAACAATGAGTATAAGCTTGACTAAAAAGACCAATTGATATATTTTCAAGTGTTGTATAAAGCTCTTTACCAATCAAATTTTCTCCTTCAGATTGAGATAATGGTTGATCATGACCTTCAATTGCTTTTGTAGAAGGAGTGAAAATAGGTTTAGAAAATTTTTCTCCTTCTCTTAAATTTGACTGAATATTTCTTGAATTGATTTTTCCCGTTAGTTTGTATTCTTCCCAAGCACTTCCAGTTATATACCCCCTAACAACACATTCCATATCTATCCTTTGTGCCTTTTTCACTATACAAGATCTATTTAGGTATTTAATATCTATAAACTGAAACTGACTATTTTGTGAAAAGTCATAATCAATCCCACTACTTATAAAATGATTGTCAGTTTTGTCAAAAAAATCAAACCAAAATTTACTAAGATTGTTAAGGATAATACCTTTTCCTGGAACTGCTTCCGACATTATTACATCGAAAGCTGATATTCTATCTGTAGAAATCATCAGAAGTTTATCATCATCAAGATCATATATATCTCGTACTTTTCCTGAATGTAATTTTCTGTCAAAATTGGTTGTTAGGACAGGATCAATATACATACTAAGTTTTCCATCCGATAGAATTGAATTGTTCTTTAGTAAATCTTAAGTAATAATTATAATCAAAGATTTCATCAAGATCTTTATTCCTGATTTTTGATTTTATTATTTCATTATTAGTACATATTTGTTTAAAGTTTTCTTTTGATTCGAAAGTCCTCATAGATAAATTCTGAACCAAATCATAAGCATCGTTTCTATTCATTCCCGATTCAATAAGTTTTAACATGACTCTAGGTGAAAAAATTAACCCTTGTGATTTATTTAAATTTTCTAACATGCTATCTTTATCTATTGTCATCCCTGAAATTATTTCATTACTTAGGAAAAGTATATAATCTGTTGCAATTGATGAGTCTGGTAAAATTATTCTTTCTGCGGAAGAATGAGATATATCTCTTTCGTGCCAAAGAGGAATGTTTTCTAAAGCAGCTAAGCTGTTTGATCTTATGATTCTTGCAATTCCAGAAATTCTTTCTGAAAGTTCAGGGTTTCTTTTATGTGGCATTGAAGAAGAACCTTTAGTCACAAACCCTTTTGTTCCAAATGGTTCTCTTACTTCATTTACTTCGCTTCTTTGGAGATGTCTAATCTCAATAGAGATTTTTTCTAAAGTACTGCCTAGAAGAGCTAAATTCTGGCAGTATTCTGCATGTATATCTCTTTGTATTATTTGATTAGTTACATTAGCTGGATCTAATTTTAGTTTTTGAGATACAATTTTTTCTAAAGTAGGGGAAACTGTTGCATACGAACCTACTGGTCCTGAAATCATACAAATTGAAACTCTTTTTTTAGTTTCTTTCAAACGGTCTTTATGTCTTTTTAGTTCTTCCCAAAAAATAGCTAATTTTGAACCGAAACTCATTGGCTCAGCATGCATACCATGTGATCTTCCCATACAGGGCGTATCAATTGCTTCAATAGCTCTTATTTTTAGAGATTCCATTAGGTTTGATATTTGTAAATCTATATGATCAATTGAATCTCTTAATTGAAGACTAAGTCCAGTATCTTTCACGTCATTTGATGTTAACCCGTGATGAATCCATCTTGATTCATCTCCTAAACTTTGAGAAATGGCTTTTAAAAATGAGACGATGTCGTGTTTGGTCTCATCAAAATATTTATTGTATATTTTTTGATTGAATTTTATTTTTTTGATTTTATCTAAATCATCTTTAGGGATTACTCCCAATTCGTTCCAAGCTTCACATGTTGCTAATTCTACTTTTAACCAATAATCGAAGGTTTTCTCTTCGGACCAAATTTGGGATATTTTTTTTCTACTATATCTTGGTATCAATCTTATTGTCCCTTCAATTTCATGATGCCTTTTATTAAATTATCAAAACTAATAAATTTCTGCACTTCTATATTTTCACTTAAACATTTTGAATACATCGGCTCTAATGCATAGATTGTGTCACATTTTGATGACGCACTGAAATCGGTTGTCACCCCATCGCCAACATATATTAAGTAATTAGTTTTCTTCATTGACTCTACTATTTTACACTTACATATACCCCATTTAGGGGAACAATCTTTGTCAAAAGCATCGTTATATGAAAATTTAATTATATTGTTTTCTATAAAAATATCAGTTGCGATTAAATTGATTTTGTTCATATAATCTTTAATTACTGGTTCTATATACAATTTCAATCCAGAACTTAAAATCGTTACATTGATATTATTTAAACACGTATATTTTATCAATCGATCAAAACCATTTCTAATTTTTACATTCTCTTTGGAATATAACTGTAAAGATTCAATAGAATTTTTTTCTAGAACTTTCATAAATGATTTTTCTTGATATTCTCTAAAATTGATTTGTTTTTTTTTATATAAATTTGATTTTTCTGAATAGAATCCTTTTTCATAATTTTCAAGTATTACTTTTGCTGCATTTACATCAACCAAAGTATCATCAAAATCAATAATCAAACTTATATTTTCTCTCTCCATTATTCCATGGCCCTTAATGCAATGTCTTTTCTATAAAATGAATTTGAAAATTTAATTTTATCAATTTCTGTATAAATATTCTCTCTTGCTTTTTTAATTGAAGTGTCTAAACAAGATAGAACCAGAACTCTTCCACCATTAGAAACCAGTTTTTTATTTAATTCTTTGGTTCCTGAATGGAAACAAATTACTCTTTCTGATAATTTGTCTATTCCTGATATTTTATATTCTGTTATATATTTTTCTGGATATCCACCTGAACAAATTACAACGCAAACTGAAGATTTCTGTTTCCAAGAAACTTGAGATGTGAGATTACCATTTGCTATTTCATTGAATATATCCGAGATATTATTATTCAACATAGGCATAATTAACTCACACTCAGGATCACCAAATCGACAATTATACTCGATTACCTTAGGTCCATTTTGTGTAATCATAATCCCTGTATATAAAATTCCTTTAAAAGGGGTACCATTATTTTGCATAGCCAATAATGTTGGTTCTATTATATTTTTTTTTATTTTTTCTTCTAGGTTTTTATTCCAAAACTCAGGAGGGGAATAACAACCCATGCCTCCAGTGTTAGGACCTAAATTATTGTCAAAAACTCTTTTGTAATCACAAATCGCTATAAGGTCTGAATAATTAACTCCATCGGTGAAACAAAAAACACTCACCTCGGGTCCAAAAATTTTATCCTCAATTAATAAAGACTCTCCTGATTTTCCTAATGTTTTATTTATTAACAAATCTTTTAAAACAGTTTCCATGTCACTTTTAGTTTCTGGTATAAAAACTCCTTTTCCTGCAGCAAGTCCATCTGCTTTTATCACTATGTTTTCATATCCTTTGTTATTTGCATATTGAACAGCTTCAACATAATTTTCAAAACTTATAGCATTCGATGTAGGGATGTTATTGTCAATCATAAGTTTTTTTGAAAATATTTTAGAAGATTCTATTTTTGAAGCATTTTTTGTAGGTCCAAATGTTTTTATGTTTTTGTTTTCTAATTTATCAACAATCCCTTGGCTTAATGGTGCCTCTGGACCAATAACAACAAGATCAGGATTTAAGCTAATAATTTGTTCAACTAAGTGATCGGTATCTTCATTAGTAGGTTTTATTGTTTTGCACAATCGAGATATCGCATAATTTTCTCCGATACAAAATATTTTCTTTACATTATTATCCTGACTTAATTTCCATATTATAGAATGTTCTCTGCCTCCTGAACCTACTACTACGACTTTCATTTTATTCCCACTCGATTGTACTTGGAGGTTTAGAAGTTATGTCATATACAATTCTGTTTACTCCATTAACTTCATTAATAATCCTTGAAGAAATAATTGATAGTGTATCCTTTGAAATGTTAGCCCAATCGGCCGTCATCGCATCATTTGAATTTACTGCACGTAAAGCTATACAATTTTCGTAAGTCCTATTATCTCCCATTACTCCTACACTTTGAATGTTTGTTAGAACAGCGAAAGCTTGCCAAATTTTATTATATAAGTTTGCTTTTTTTATCTCATTTATAAATATTTCATCTGCATCTCTGAGAATTGTCAATTTCTCTTCTGTCACCTCTCCCATAATCCTTATTGCTAATCCTGGACCTGGAAAAGGGTGCCTGTCTAATATTTGGTTATTTATTTTTAACTCTTTTCCTATTTTCCTTACTTCGTCTTTAAATAACATTCTTAATGGCTCTAAAAGTTTTAGATTCATTTTTTCTGGCAAACCTCCAACATTATGATGACTTTTTATAACGCTCGTGTGACCACTTTTTGTTACAGCTGATTCAACAACATCAGAATATAGTGTCCCTTGTGCGAGATGGGTAACATCTCTAAGTTTTCTGGCCTCAAGTTCAAAAACTTTTATAAATTCTTTCCCGATAATTTTTCGTTTTTGTTCAGGATCGGTTATTCCTTTTAATTTTTTTAAAAACCTTTTTTTCGCATCAATTTTTATGACATTTAATCCTAGATCCTTTTTAAGAAAGCTCATCACATTTTCTGGTTCGTTTTTTCTGAGCAGTCCATTGTCTACAAAGATTGAAGTTAATTGATTGCCAATCGCCATGTGAATTAAAGTTGCAGCAATACTTGAATCTACTCCTCCAGAAATACCACAAATTACATTTGATTTTTCAACAGTGTCTTTTATGTTTGCAATTGTATTATTTATAAAATTTTTAGCATTCCAATTGTTGTTTACATTGCAAATTTTGCTTGAAAAATTGCTTAAAATATTTACTCCATAATCGGTATTATCTACTTCAGGATGAAATTGCACTCCCCAAATGTTTTCATAATTAAATGCTGCGCAAAATGAATTAGAGGTGTTAGCTATTAAATTGAACTTTTTAGGAAGTTCAATAATCTTGTCTCCATGACTCATCCAGACGTTGTTATTTTTGGGAACATTAGAAAAGAGAGGGTTTTCATTCAAAATTATCAATTCGGCATTCCCATATTCACGTTTATCGCTTTTTTCCACTGAACCATAAAACCTTTCCGCTATTAGCTGCATTCCATAGCATATGCCAAGTATAGGTAATTTTGTATCTAAAATCCATTCAGGTATTTTTGGAGCTTCATCATCAAAAACACTATTAGGACCCCCCGACAAAATAAACCCTTTTATATTTCTATTATCAAAAAAGGCTTTATCTATATCAGGAGAAACCAGATCACAAAAGACGTTCATTTCTCGCAATCTTCTTGATATTAATCTTGTGTATTGTGAACCGTAATCCAAAATAATTATTGTGTCTTGTTTCAATATCTTTCCAGAACATATTAAATGTATATAAAATAATAATATTGATTTTTGATTTAATTTGAAGACTAAAAAAAATAAAAATATAAAAAATATATTAATAAATGAGACAATTTCTGATTTATTAAATGAAAAGGTATGTATCATCCCAACTGATACATACTTTGCTCTGTCTGTAATCGCTGATAGCGAATATGCCATTAGTAAGTTATTCTCGATTAAAAATAGAGATGCTGATAAACCAATTCCTTTATTGATATCTTCTTTGAAAAATATTGAAAAATTTTGTAATATCCATAACGAACTTTTACTTAAGGTCTCTAATAATTTTTGGCCTGGACCTTTGACAATAGTTTTGCCATTAACAGGGACTCTTCCAAAAATTTTACATAATGATTCAGGATTCATAGGAGTTCGTGTTCCAGATCACATGTTTACTCTTGAACTTATAAAGAAATTAAATAAACCATTGACAGGAACTTCAGCTAATATAAGTGGATCACCTCCTTCTAAAGATGTAAATGTTATAAAAACGTTATTTCAAAATGATGTAGAAAGAATAATTGATATAAAATGTGGAGCTGAAGAACTTTCATCTACGGTTATAAAGATTGATAATAATGAAGAATTAACTGTATTAAGAGAAGGCCCAATTTCTAAAGATGATATTTTTAAGATTATAAATAAATAGCATAATGACTCAAATTAGAGAAAAAATAAAGAATATCTTAAATAAAAATGATTTGGGATTATATACTATGATGAAATACCACTTTGGTTTAGATTCTGAACATATTCCTTATGATTATCCTTTGGGCGAGATTACTAAAAGTATTTCAAATTTTCTAAAAGTTAATGAGAACCTTTCACTCAATATTGCGGCATCTGTAGAATTACTAAATGCTTCTTTTAACGTTCATGAAGATGTTAGAAATGGAAACACAGAAAGATTTTCTAAAGAATCCTTATGGTGGAAGTATGGACCTGCACAAGCAATTAATGTAGGTGATGGATTTCAAGCATTATCAAGAATTCATTTACTAGAACTTGGTAAAAAATCTGGAGACTATAATAAATTTTTATCTTTATTGACAAATTTTGATAATGCAATTATTGAAATTTGTGAAGCGGAAAATAAAGAACTAACATTACAAGAATCACCAATAACTTCAGAAAAGGATTATTTTTCTGTTCTTATTTCCAAATATGGAGCATTGTTAAGTTGTTCTATAGTTTCCTCTGGAGTTCTCTCTAACTATATTGATGAAGACTTAAATAAATTAAGAGAAATTAGTAATTTAATAATTCTTTCTGAAAAAATTAGTCAAGAAATATTACTTTTAGATCAACAAGAGATAGTAGATTCTCCTAAGTTAGGTTCATTACTCTCAAAAAATAAACCATTGTCCGTGATTTATTGTTTTGAAAGAGGGAACGCTACGCATAAACGTATGTTGGGAGAGATATATTTGGATCGGATTATAGATCCAAAAAAAATAGAATCAATTAAGGCAATATGTAAAGAATTGGATACATTTAATCTGGCTCAAGAAAAGTCTAATGAATTTCGGCTTCAAAGTGTTGAAATGATGCATTCATTAAAATTTACAGATGAATTGATCAATTTTATATACGAAAAAATAAAATCCATCTAACTATGATTAAAATCAATAGTATAAAAGGGAATAATTTTGATACAAAAAAATGTTTATTGCGATTGGATTTAAACATTCCTCTTTCGGATAGTGGAGAAATATTAGATGATACACGAATTATTGAAAGTATTCCTACGATCAATTATCTTCAAAGTCAAAATGCAATAATTATAATAATCTCTCATATTGGTAGACCAAAAGGTAAATTTGTCAAAGATTTATCATTCTCAAAGATATATAAAAAGATCGAAGAATTAATGAATAAAATAATAAATTTCATTCCTTTTGAAGAACAAAATAATATAATCAAAATCCTTTCAAAAGCCACCCCTGGAGATATCTATTTACTTGATAATTTAAGATTCAATAAAGGTGAAGAAGAATCGACTGGAAAATTTATTGAATTTTTATCAAGTTTTTCTGAAGTTTTTATAAATGACGGTTTTGGAACGATACACAGAAATCACGCCTCTATTACAGGGATAGCTAAAGTATTACCATCTTATGGAGGAATTTTATTAGAAAAGGAAATAAATGATATTACTGAATGTTTAAGATATTCATCTAATAGTTCAGTCGCAATTCTTGGTGGAGCTAAAATAAGCGATAAAATTCCAATAATAGAAAATTTATCAAAATCATTTAATGAAATAGTAATCACTGGAAGTATGATTAGACCATTCCTTATTGCCTCAGGGAAAATTGTATCTAAAAACATATCAAGCTATAAGGATGAAGTTAGAATAGCTGAAAAAATTTTGAAAATTAACAATAAAATTTATATCCCAGAACAATTAGTGTGTTCTAATAATCTGAATTCTGAACCCACTTTATTACATTGTAGCCAAATAACAGAACAAGATAACATTTATGATATAGGGCCTAATTCAATGTTGGAAATAGCTGAAAAAATTTTGATTTCAGATAAGATTATCTGGAATGGTCCGCCTGGAGTTTTCGAAAATAAGAATTTTCAATTAGGTACTAAAACATTGATTATGTCAATAAATCAATCTAAATCAAAAATCAAAGTTGCTGGAGGAGGATCGACAATCGCTGCTATTAATTATTTTAATTCTAATAAGAACTTTACTCATATATCAACAGGTGGAGGAGCTTTTTTAAGTTTATTAGAAGGTAAATTTTTGGAAGGAATAGAGGTGTTGAAAACATGAATGATTTTTATATAATTGCAAATTTGAAAATGAACAAATCTATAGTAGAGAGTAAAACCTATTTAAATTTGTTAAAAGAAAATATTCAAAATTTTAATAATAAAATAGTCATTTGTCCTTCAAGCATATCTCTTTTTTATTTTGCTAATGAAATCCAAGGTATGAAATTAGGAATCCAGGATATAGATCATAGAGAACAAGGGCAGGGAACAGGTTCTATTTCTGCTTCCCAAGTAAAAGATATTTGTGAATTCGCAATTGTCGGACATTCTGAAAGAAGACAAACTTTTTTTGAAAATAACAAAACAATTTCTGAAAAACTTCAAATGCTGTGGAAAAACAATATGACTCCCATATTTTGTATTGGTGAAAATCAAGAAGTTCGGGATAAAGGATTTAAAGCTATTGAAAAACATATTAATAAACAATTAAGAGATTCTTTATTTGAAGATAGTAAGTGGGAAAATCTTCTAGTTGCATATGAACCAATTTGGGCTATAGGAACAGGACTTTCTGCATCGCCGGAACAAGCATCGGAGGTGATTAGTTTAATTCATGAAACAGTAAAAGAAATATCTGGAGGGATCGATGTTCCTATATTATATGGTGGGAGTGTAAATGAAGAAAACCATTTAGATTTTCAAAATGAAGAAAAAATCAATGGTTTGCTTATTGGAAGTGCATGTCTTGATCCAATCACCTTTTCAAAAATCATTAACAACTCATAAATTTCCAAGTCTTATCAAGACTATAAACATAATATTCACAAAAATAATATAATAAATCATATTTTATTTAATTTTTAAGGAGTTTTGATTATGTTGTATCCTCAACAAAATAATTATAGAGACATAAATATATTAGATGGTATCTGGAAATTCAAATTAGATCCTGAAAATATTGGTTTGAAAGGCAATTGGCACAATGGAATAAATAATTCTAGGCCTATAGTAGTCCCTTCTAGTTGGAATGAACTATACCCGGATACAACAGATTATATAGGTGTTGGTTGGTATGAATGTGATTTTTTTGTTCCTACATCTTGGATATCAAATAATTCAGGATTAAGATTTTCATCAGTTACTTATAAAGCTACTGTTTGGATTAATGGTAATTTAATTGGAACTCATGAAGGAGGACACTTGCCATTCGAGTTTCAATTGGACAATTTTGTCAATGATGATAAGTCAAATAAATTAGTAGTTCGAGTTGAAAATGAATTAAAACCTGACAGAGTGCCACCTGGAAATGTTGAAGGAGGTAGTCTAAGTATATTTATGGAGAACATACCCAGAACAAATTATGACTTTTTCCCATATGCCGGTATAGATC
>Ga0257112_10000759_pt1 | contig 12672 bp, 12 predicted proteins | sample LP_taG_5_FD_191565 | JGI IMG/M metagenome (GOLD analysis project Ga0257112, IMG submission 191565) | Marine microbial communities from Northeast Subartic Pacific Ocean, Canada - LP_J_2015_P26_1000m | ecosystem: Environmental > Aquatic > Marine > Oceanic | place: Canada: Northeast Subartic...
GAAGCAGGTGGTGATGTACCTCCTATTAGTGGTGCTGAAGCTCCAGACGTACCAGTTGAAACTCCATAATGAATGCTGAATACGATCCCTCGTATTCATTAATTAATGTTATTGATGTGTGGGATATACAGAAAAGAAATTTTCAAGATCAATCAGATGAAACAGTTTCAGTTATAAAGCAAGATACAGATGCGTTTGCAAAATTCCTTACTGTAAAATTAAGATATTATTTAAATAACGGTGCACACTTAAATTTAGCTTTGCATGGAACTTCTATCAATCCAAATCTTACAGTTGATTTTCAGAATAAGTTTGAAGATTCTAGTAAGTTAAAGTTTTACATGAAATCAAATGGGTTAACTGAATTAGTTATTTGTGGGCAACATTTACATAAATGTATATCTAGTCGTCCAACTGGATACACATCTATGAAAAAGTTAATTTCTAATACTAAGGTAGCTATAACATTATGTAGAGCTTTACCACAAGATCATCAACAAAAAGGATTAAGATTTGTTGATGTACCTTTTGACGATTGGATTTATCTTTAATATAAATAACATAGCAAGGGATTGTTATGAAAATTTACGAAATTAGCAAAACAGATTTTTATTGGTTTGAAATGTTAACTGAAAAACAGTATGGACATTTTCAGATATTTGGAAGAACTCCAGGAGTTAGAGGTAAGAGAAAAGGATCTTTAACTTCAAGAAGATTTCGTTGTCCAACAGGTCCACGTAAAGGAAGAATTGTTGCTAAACCTGAAACGTGTAATGCACCTTTAAATGTTAAACAATCTATGACAATGAGAGGTACACGTGCCGCCAAAGCAGGAATTCATGGTAAAAGATCATCATTTACTAAAAAATATAGTCCAACATCACAACGTGTTAAAAGAGCTAATATAAGTTTAAAGAAAAGACGTGGTAGATTAAAATCAAGAAGGTAAATATAGTTATGCGTTATTTAGAGTTAAAAGAAAATTACTTTCCGGGAGAAGATAGGTACCATCAGGCATCTATTAATGATAGTCGTAAGACTAGATTAACACTTAAACATCTTAATAAATTGCGTAAAGTACGTGAAATGCGTAAACTTGATAAAGAAAAAAATCAAGAATTCGTTGCTACAATGTATGCACAGCCACCTATGGTTTAGGCATTATAGTATAATAGCATATTTTAATAAAAATAATGAGCCAAAAAAGGCGTCTTTATTCTTAATTTTCCTATAAATAAGTAAATAACTATACGTTTATGCCTTGTATAGGCATCTAAACTATTCACGTGAATAAGATTTAGGAGATATATTATGTCTACAACCAGATCAAAGCTAGAACAAGTTCTAGAATATCTAGTAAACAATGAATCAACAAAAGCTCAAGAGCTTTTACATGATGTTATTGTTGAGAAAGCTAGAAAGATTCATGAAGAATTAATTGAAACTCAAACTGATGAGATCGAAGAAGATCTTACTACTGAAGATACGGCAAAAGATTCAAAAGAAGATAAAGAAGTTGATGAAACTAAAGAATCTGATGAAGACAAAGCAGTTGATGAAACTAAAGAGTCTGATGAAGATAAAGAAGTTGATGAAACTAAAGAATCTGATGAAGATAAAGAAGTAGATGAAACAGTATTAGGTTCAGGTGATTCTGAAGAAGATTTAATTAAGGCTGTTAAAGACGAAGCTGATTCTCATGCAGATGAAATTGATCATGAGGAAACTAATGAAGTAGAAGATGAAGCAGATGCAGAAGTCGATCCTGAAATAGGAATTGATCCTGATGCAGAAGTTGATGCAGAAAACGGTGAAGAAGGCGACGTTGAAGACAGAGTTGACGATTTAGAAGATGCTTTAGAAGAACTTAAAGCTGAATTTGAAAAAATGATGGGTGACGAAACAGGTGATGACGCTGAAGCGGCAGTTGATGATTTAGAAGGTGATGATGCAGATGCAGAATTACCAGCTGTAATCGGAGAGCCAGAAGTAGCAGTTGCTGATGATATTCGTTTCGAAGATAAATCTAAAGATTCAAAAGAAAGCGATAAAGAGTTAGAAGAAGCAACTGAATTGAAAAAAGTCTCGGATCCAAAAGGTGGAAACGATGACAATACTAAATCACCAGTAAATGCTAACGCAGGTGGTAAAGGAACAACGCATGGTAATCCTGTTAAATTAGGTGGCGATGCGGCAGAAAAAGGCGGAAAAGCGGCAGGTCCAAAAGATATGGGCAATCCAAAACAAGAAGCTAAATTATCTGCAGTTGCAAAACCAAAAGCTGGTGCAAGTGATACTACAAAATCACCAGTTGCATCTAAGTAAGGTGTACTGATTAGGAGATCGTTAATATGGTTAAACCATTATTAGAAAGTTTAACTTTTGACCAAGCTAAAATGCAAATTTTACATGAAGGCGAAGGTGAAAAGAAAGACTTAAAGTTGAAAGGTGTATTCATTCAAGGCGGAGTGAAGAATCAGAATCAACGAATTTATCCACTTGAAGAAATTAAGAAAGCAGTTTCTTCAGTAGATTCAAGGTTGAAGTCTGGTTATTCTGTTTTGGGTGAAGCCGATCATCCTGAAGAATTAACAGTAAATTTGGATCGTGTGTCCCATATGCTAGAAAATATGTGGATGGAAGATGCAGATGGAATAGGTAAACTTAAAATTTTACCGACCCCAATGGGGAATATTGTTAAAACACTTTTGGAAAGTGGAGCAAAACTAGGAGTTAGCTCACGTGGAACAGGTAACGTTAATGAATCAGGCAATGTGTCTGATTTTGAAATTGTTACTGTTGACATTGTGGCTCAACCCTCGGCTCCAGATGCTTATCCGAAAGCAATATACGAAGGTCTTATGAACATGAGAGGCGGCAGACGACTTTATGGTCTTGGCGCTGATTCAGTATATGATCGTAGGGCTGAACATTATCTTAAAGATGAGATAATGAAATTAATAAACGAGCTGAAGTTATAGGAGAAAGACTCATGGCAGATATTTTTAGTGGAATTCTTGAAGCAGATAGTATTTCTGAAGAACTTAGAAATCAGATTCAAGAAACCTGGAAAAATAAATTAGATGAAGCCAGAGAAGAAATCACGGCCGAACTTCGAGATGAATTTGCTCAACGTTACGAGAGTGACAAAGGGCAAATAGTTGAAGCAATGGATAAGATGCTTACTGACAAACTTGTTTCCGAAATGGAAGAATTCAAGGTTGACAAACAAGCATTGGCTACAGAACGAGTTAACTATAAGACAAATGTTGCAAAACATTTATCACTTGTAGATAAATTTGTTGCTGAGCACCTTGCTAAAGAAGTGAAGGAATTACACGCCGACAGAAATGATTTAAAAGGCAATTTTGCGAAATTGGAAAACTTTGTAGTTAAACAATTAGCAAAAGAGTTGACAGAATTTGAAAATGACAAACGTGCAGTTGTAGAACAAAAAGTTAAATTAGTAGCAGAAGGCAAGAAACTTATTGCTGATGCTAAGAAACGTTTTGTTACTAAAGCCGCTGGTGTTGTTGAGAAAGCTGTTGAAAAATCACTTACTGGCGAATTATCACAACTTAAAAATGATATTAATGTTGCTAAACAAAACAACTTTGGTAGAAAAGTTTTTGATGCGTTTGCAGGCGAGTATATGTCTTCTCATCTAGCCGAAGGTACTGAGGTTAGAAAACTTCAAAAAGAATTAGAAGCTGTTAAAACAACTAACGTTGAAACAGAATCTAAAATTAAAGAAAAAGACGCAAAGATCGAAGCAACTCAAACTAAATTAAGAATTGCTGAAGATAAAGCGATTCGTGAAAAAGCTCTTACAGAGTTAACGAATCCTTTAGCTAAAGACAAGCGTCGAGTAATGAACGAATTGCTTGAATCTGTTAAAACAAGTGATTTGAAAAAACAGTTTAACAAATACTTACCAGCAGTTTTAAATGAAACAGCAAGAGCTGATTCAAATAAAACAATTGTTACTGAATCAGTAACAGAGGTAACTGGTAACAGAGAAGCACCTACTGAAACTAATTCAGACAGTGGTGAGATTGTTGAACTTAAAAAACTAGCAGGTCTAGGAGTTAAGTAAAATGACTGAAAAAGTAATCACAGATAAATGGGCTGAAACTAAAAATGCTTTAACTGAAGGTCTAGAAGGCCAAAAAAAAGCATCAATGGAAAAAGTCCTTGAGAATACTAAATCATACTTGGCAGAGGCGGCTACTGCTGGTGCTACAGGCGCCGGTAATGTTGCGGCTTTGAATAAAGTAATTTTGCCAATTATAAGACGTGTGATGCCAACTGTTATTGCTAACGAGATCGTAGGTGTACAACCTATGACTGGTCCCGTTGGACAAATTCACACATTAAGAGTTAGATACTCAGATACAACTGGTGCTGGTGCAGACCAAGTAACAGCTGGAACTGAAGCATTATCACCTTTTGAAATTGCGAGAGCATATTCAGGTGACGGTACTAACGTAGCTGGCTCATCAACATCAGGCTTAGAGGGTTTGGCAGGTAATAGATTGTCAATCCAAATTCTAAAACAAACTGTTGAAGCTAAAACAAGAAAACTTTCTGCAAGATGGACTTTTGAATCGGCACAGGACGCAAGTGCTATGCACGGTTTAGACGTTGAAGCAGAAGTTATGGCGGCTTTAGCACAAGAAATAACTGCAGAGATCGATCAAGAAGTTCTAGGTTCACTTGGAACTTTGGCAGGTACAGCGGCGGCTACATTTGATATGACAGCGGCATTTACTGGTACTCCAACTTATGTTGGTGACAGACACGCAGTATTGGCTATTTTGATTAATCAACAAGCGAATTTAATTGCTCAAAAAACACGTAGAGGAGCGGCTAACTGGGCTGTTCTATCTCCAGAAGCTTTGACAATTTTACAATCAGCGACAACTTCAGCGTTCGCAAGAACAACTGAAGGTACATTTGAAGCTCCAACTAATACTAAATTTGTTGGAACACTAAACGGTGCAATGAGAGTTTATGTTAACTCTTATGCAGGTAGTGGAACAAATGTATTAATTGGTTACAAAGGCGCAGGTGAAGTAGACGCGGCGGCATTCTATTGTCCGTATATTCCACTAATGTCTTCTGGCGTAATTGTTGATCCGTCAACTTTTGAACCAGTAGTGAGCTTTATGACAAGATATGGTTATGTTGAGTTAACTAACACAGCATCATCACTTGGTAATTCAGCTGACTATGTATCAAACATTGCTATCGCTAACGCGGCATTTGTTTAATATTAAACGTTTGAATATAATTAATTATGAATAATTTTAAAACCCCGGAGCAATTCGGGGTTTTTTAATGACAAACATACATTTATCTATTTTGGCCAATTCTGGCTAAATAACATTATAGTTTATAGAGAGAGATTTAGATGGCTGATCAACAAACAATTTTTAAAGCAGATGATTTAGTAGTTTCCGGTAATCTTACAGTACGAGGAACTCAAGATGTTATTACCACAACAGAAACAGACCTTAATATCAAGGATAGATTAATAACACTTAATAAGGGTGGTACATTAAGTACTAATATAGCAGGTATTGAAATAGAATCAGCAAGTTCTATTGTTGCTACATTAGGTTATACTACAGCATCAGGTTGGGATTTAGGCGATAAAAATATAACAACAACAGGAACAATTGCTGGTACATTTAATATGGCGGCTGATTCAGTTGATGATACACATATTGATTGGTACGATCCCGGTAATCCTCAAGCAAATCAAATAAGTACAGCAGACGTACCAGAAAATGTAAATTTATATTATACAGATGCAAGGTTTGATACACAACTTGCAACTAAAACAACAACTGATTTAGCACAAGGATCAAATCTTTATTATACAACAACTCAGGCAAACACAGATATTGATGCCAGAATTGCAACAACATCTGTTAATACAATACTTGATGTTGATACAACAACTACTCCTCCAACTAATGGACAGGCATTAACTTGGAATACTACAAAATGGGAACCTACAACAATTACAGGTCATTTAAGTACTACTACATTAACAGAAGGTACAAATTTATACTTTACACCTGCTAATTTTACAGCGGCAGGAGTATCTATTGATTCTTTAGGTGATGTTGTTACAACAGGGGCTGGAGCTGGTGATATAGGTAAAGTTTTAATGTGGAATGGTACTCAATGGCAACATAATGCAACGGCAGTTGGTGTTGCTAAAGCAGTAAATGGTACGTTTACTTCAAATTTAGTACACACATCAACGTCAACTGGTGCTGGTGGTGATCATGGTACAATTGTTGTTACTGGTCCATTAGTAAATTATACAGCTGGTCCTGGAAAGATTCTAGTAAGTTTTGATATTAATGTAACACAATCACATCCACATACATCTAGTACAGTAAAGGACTATTTAAATAGACTTGAAATAAAAGTTCATAAAGCAATTAATGGAAATGCATTAGCTAGTTATGGAACACCAATACATTCAATTCAAGTAGCGGCTTATGAAGAATATGTATCAATACAATTTATTGATGATGGTTCGATAGTAGGGCATGGTGCGGCACCGCATGGTATTACATATCATATTACTACTAATACAATTAATGCCAATGCATATGATCCAAATTTTAATGGTCCAACAGCGTCAACAATAACTATACCTGCAGGTGGAATTTTAGGTCATGCAATTGAATTAAATACTGATCCTATAGATACATTAAGTGAAATGACTGATACAGTAATTACTACACCAGCAAGTAATCAAATGTTTCAATATAATGGAGCACAATGGCAAAATACGTCATGGAAAATTAATACAACAGGTGTTGTTACTAATAATATTTTAAAATGGAATGGTACAGATAGTTTTGTAACAAGTGATATGACTAATATGATATCATTAAATCAATTGTCAGATGTTGATACAACTGGTATAGTTGATGAAGCTATTATAAAATATGATCTTGCTACGACATCATGGAAAATTGCTACAGACGTTGATTCTGGTATAGTTAATATTGTAGAAGATACATCACCACAGCTTGGCGGTAGTTTAGATGTAAATGGCAATAGTATTGTTTCAACTGGAACAAATGATATTGCAATTACACCAGCTACAGGAAGGGCAGTTATTGTAACAGGTGATTTAACTGTTACCGGTACAGCAACTACAATGGATGTTCAAAATATTACTATTGAAGATCAATTAATAATATTAAATAAAGCCGATCCTGTTGTAACAAATAATGTTAATGATATTGGTATTGTAATGAGACGTGGAACTGATGATGAAGTTGCACCAAAAGGTGATAATGTTGCAATGATTTGGGATGAATCAGAAGATGAATTTGCTTTTGGATATACAGCGGCAACTGGAGTAGAAACAGGTTCTATTACTTTAACTGACTATGCAACTATTCATGCTACAGCAACGTCGGCGCAATATGCGGATTTGGCAGAAATGTATATTAGTGATTCAAATTATGAACCAGGTACAGTTGTTATATTTGGCGGTGATAAAGAAGTAACGCAATCAACAATGTTTACAGATCCTAGAGTTGCAGGAGTTGTATCAAAAGATCCAGCATACTTAATGAATAAAGGTGCAGTACAAGGTAATCCACATTTAGAAGCAGTTGCAGTTGCATTGCGTGGTAAAGTTCCTTGTAAAGTAGAAGGTACTGTAACTAAAGGTGCAATTATTGTTACTGGTACAACCCCAGGTACAGGTACGTCATTAGCACAAGATAGTGCTATGCCAAGTGATGTTTGTGTAATTGGTAAATCAATAGAAGATAATAGCGATACAGGTGTTAGATTAATTAATATTGTTGTTTAATTATAACGGTTATTAATATCGTCTTCAGAATTCCAACGTAAAAACTCTTGAAAAGTTTTAATCCAAGTAAGCATATCTTGTTCCATTTCTTTACAATGATAGTAGCTCATTGGTAATACAAAGTATGAATATTGTTCTTTAGAACGTAGATACTTTTTTTGTAACTCTTTTAATTTAAGCATATCGTTTTTAGTTGCAAATACTATTTCATTAATTTTTTCTTTATCTTTAAATTCGTTAACAATCCATATATGATATTCATCGGTAACTTTATACATAGCCATAATTTCTTGTATTTCATATTTAATAGCTCGTATTGGATTTATATTTTTTCTATATTTAATTAATATAGATGGAACTTTCCATTTAGGATTTAAAGTTTCTAGGTTTTGTAATAACTGGAAGTATTCATTTTCAAGAGAATATCTTATTTTAAGATTTTCATCGCTAGTCATGTGTCCAACAGCTTTTTTCATTTCAACTAGTGTATTATAATATCTTTTTTTATCTGATTCAGGATATGAAGTAAGTACATCATCAATATCACTTTGAAAATGAAAATGAGGAATAATATGCTCTAAAATATTATCTGTTATAGCACCATCTTTTGCAAATTGTTCAAAAGCATGAGCAATTTTGGCTTCATCAAATTTAATAATTCTTGACAATGTATTTCTCCTAAAGTTTTTAGTTACTACTATTTACTATTAATTTTAATTTTTTAATATTATTTTCATTAAATAATGTTCTTTTAGCACCTCTGTGTAAAGGATTAGGATAGTTATTAATATTAACCCAACGATAACCTTGTGATTCATGGTTTGTTTTTGGTTTGAATTCAGTTGGAGTTATAATTACAAAAGTATGATACATAAAATGATTGTCGTCACTAAGAAATACATCTAAAGGATGTATTTTAATAATTTCTGGTAAAAATCCTACTTCTTCTTTTATTTCACGTTTAAGAGCTTGAATTGTAGTTTCACCTTTTTCAAGTTTACCACCCCAGAAGCTCCATGTATTTGAATGGCTTACGTTTTTTGATCGTAAATTAAAAATAATTCTTTTTGTGTCTTGTGCTAAAAATGTGGCCCCTACTGCATCATACATATTATTATATACCTGCTAAATTTAATATCCAATAACCTGGTTTATATTGTCCTTGGTAAGTATCAATCCATTCTGCGCCAGTCCATTTATATTGAAATTGAGTAGCAGTATTAGTAACGTATTGTACAGTTGGCCCATTAACACTAACATCAAAGTCAACTATCCAGTCACTTCCATTAAATTGAATTATATCATTAGTTGATGCAATAACTGTTCCCCAATTTTGTGAACCATCTGGAATATCACTAACAAGTAAATATCGTTGTCCAGTTGCCGCCGCATCTAATCCATTGCCCGGGGTATTTTTTTGTGGATCAATAATTTTAGTAACAGCTGGACTTAAAGTGTTAGTTGGTAATGTTGCGGTATCAATAGTAAATATTAATTCATTATCATTTAATGGGTTATATGCAACTGCTCCAACTATATCTTCAGAACTGTCTTCAATATTAGAGCTTCTTCTTAATTTAAGTTTACTTGTATTTTCTTGAAACTCTCCATATTGTTCAAAAAATTCTTTCCATGCATATCCTTCATTAATACCATGTGCATTTAATAAACTTATATATGATGTATTAGTATTTTTAAGACCTATAACACTTATCTGTGCATCTTGAGGTGTTATTACAATTTCTTCTAATGTATTAAATTGATCAAAGAAATCATGCATATTTTTATCATATGATAAATCATCTAAAGAGTCATCTATATGAATTCTATTAATAATTTGGTTAATAATTGTTTGCTTCTTAACTTTTGCCGGAGGATTAATCCATATTGGAACTTGAAATATTAATGTAGCAATATCTAATTGTGTGTCAACACCTGATGGAACTGATTTAGATGACCATTGTATGTCAATTAGTTCAACTACAGTAATATTTGTCCAATCTAATGGATTAGTATTTGCTTGAAGTTCAACTGTTGGATTAAACAATGTTAATATCTGTTCTAATAATTGTAATTTTTGTTCTGTATTAGAACACCAAACATCTACATTAATTGTTAAATCGTATGGCACAGGCATATAACGTTCTACTGTATATGTGTTACCTAATTCTGCTGTATATTGATCGTTAATATCATCATACTTTCTTTCTTGAACTTGTTGGGCACTAATTAGTTTTGGATCGTGTCTACGTTCACGAGCCACATTCATGTTTGCAATATGACAAGTCATAAATGGTGTAGAATTTATTGCATTTTCAGTATTACCACGTAATATATGAGCAACTAGTCGTGACATATCAGCATAACGCATTGGTACAGTTCTATAAACTTTAGACGCACTACCACCTGCATCTTTTTGTCCGCTTTCGATTTGAAAGCCATTAAAGATACGTACAAATTGTAATAAGTATCTTCTTATTTGTTGATCATACCAAAATTGTGCCATGTTATCTAATCCGTTTTAGGCTTAACTGCCTTACTTAATCCTATTTGTTCATCACCATGTGAGCTAGTATTTGTATTTTCTATAAATGTATTTAATATTCTATTAGCCGCAGAGAAAGTACCTCTAAAGTCATCTTCAATTCTCATAAATCTATTACCAGCTTTTTTAAATAATCTATTTGGTGAATAGTCTGTTCGTAGTATATAGTCACCATCATCTAAATGATTAGGGAAACTTGACCCAGTATGTGCTATTGCAATACCATTAGGTGGTTTACCATCTCCTGCATGGACACCAATTTTAGTTGAAAATCCAAATGCATTATTAGCCGAATCTCTACTTGAGTGTAGTTGTATATCTACAACGTTCCAATTATCTGTAGTTGATGAATATTTTTTAAATGAAAAGTTTAATCCATCGGTGATATTTGTTTTTAGCCAAATTTTATCTGTAGTATTAGTTGCCGGAGTTGTTGAACTAATAGCAACGTCAGCCCCAAGTAAAGTAACTGTTGTGGAATCAGTTGCAATTTTTACCCAACTACCATTTGTAACTTTTTTATAATATGTTGAGCCAACAGATCCATCAATAGTAACTATACTATAATTATTTGCTGGAGCATATGATGATATAGGTGCTTTAGTTTGAGCATCTATATTTGCATTGTCAACAATTGAAACTGCTTGGCTAGTCCATACACTACCGTTTCCAATGTATAATCCCCAATTGGTAGAGGTTGTGTCTAACCAATATGTACCGTTTTGATAATTAGTTGTTGGAGTAGTACTATCAATTAAATAATCAAATGATTCCCAATTGGTTTCACTTGATTCATATAATTTAATTATTGCTTCATTAGTTTGCCATTGTGCATATACATTACCTGGAATAAATTGATCTGCTTTGTTAATATATAAGTGAGCAGTTTCAACACCTTTTTTAGGTACATCAGTTTGTGCTTGATTAACAATAGCTTCTGATATATTAATTTCTGATTGATATGTAGAAATTAAATTTTTAAGATCATCTTTGTCATCACCAGTACCAAGTATATCAGTAAATTCTTGACTATCTGTTATTGGTGTTGCTTTTACACGCCATATATGTGGAAACCAAGTTGGTGAATATCCTTCAGAACCTCTTGCCGCATCTTCGATAACATAGTATCTATTCATAGCTTGAGGACCTTCAGGATAAAATGCTGATACTTCACCTGTTGCTGTACTTTTATCTCCGCTAACAGTTTCATTTACAGAAAATACACTATCGGTTACCATTCTTAATACTTTTGCTGTTTGATTATAATTTATAACAGTAGCAGTTGCACCACTTGATGCTCCTGTAATAGTTTCCCCTTTTTTAAATTTTTTTGCTGTTTGTACAGTAAATTCTAATCGTGCCATATCAAGCATAGTATCATCACGTTGATGTGGTAATTCCATAACATCACCGCTCATTAGTTTTCTACCTAATATATCAATCATATCATTAAGATGAAAAGTTATAAAGACAGTATCATTGCTTAAGAATGCACCAAATTGTGTAAGATCAAAATCTGAATCTGCTACTTGATATACACCACGCATATCATATACATCTGGATCATATTTACGATCTCTGTTTTCTAGAAATAATAAATCTTGAATATTGTTAGGTTTAACTATAGTATTATCCGGTTGTGTGCTGTCAGTAGTTGACGCTTGAGCATGGGGTCCTAAATATTTGTGTATAAAGACACCAGTACCACCCACGTTGAAATGTTCTCGTATTGTACGATCTATAAACTTATAATCATTACCTTTTTCTGGTTTCCAAAGACTGAGTCGTGGCATAAATGTTATCCTTTATAATAGTATTTATTCTTTAATGATTGACAAAGACAAGTAAATATGTTATTGATTGTATATATAGCAATATGAGTAATAAAAAATTAATTGATGATGATCTGTTAGATATTCCAGAGTTCTTACGACAACAGAGTAATGGCGACCCTGTTAAAACTGAACTAAAAGAAGAAGAAATTAAAGTAGAAGAGCCACCAAAGCCAGAGATTGTTGAAGAAGTTAAGGAACCAGAGAAGCCAAAAAAGCCTACGATTCAAGATCGTATGTATTCACGACTTTTGATTATAATGGGTGATATTGGTGATGAATTTGAAAAAGTATGGGCAGATGGTGGTGATCCTAAAGTCTTTAAAGCATATAGTTATTTTGCTGAAAATGATATTCCCGGTGCTTTTATGAAAATGGTCATAACAGATGTTAATGAACATCTAGATGAAGAGATTAAAGGATTAGAATATAGAGATATT
>Ga0257112_10000766_pt1 | contig 12603 bp, 10 predicted proteins | sample LP_taG_5_FD_191565 | JGI IMG/M metagenome (GOLD analysis project Ga0257112, IMG submission 191565) | Marine microbial communities from Northeast Subartic Pacific Ocean, Canada - LP_J_2015_P26_1000m | ecosystem: Environmental > Aquatic > Marine > Oceanic | place: Canada: Northeast Subartic...
CATCCTCGAAGGTTCTCAATTCTCTTGGGCTTGCTGACCTGAAGTGGCGAGCGTCGATCCGACGTTCATACTTCGATGTGCTACTCAAGCCCGTGTTTGAGTTCCCATACCATCTCACAGATTTTCAGACTGTAGTCGAGGGGTGGACGCACTCGGGTGATCGCCTTGTGTTGACTGCGTATACAGGTGATGACGTGGTCGATCTGACTCGTCTCGAACTCGAAGATTTCCCGCTACGGATCAATTGGGACTGGGGTAACGACGTGGTCGGCCTGCGGTGGACTCGCGCCAGACGTGGAGGCGGTTCACTCGACGTGCGGGCAAATCTTAGCCGTTACGGGAGCAAGCTAGGCTTACCGGATTTCGCGGATACAAATTTCAGCACCGTGATCAACCAGCGCCAATTCAGGGTTGACCTGGATACCCGTCCTTCGCCGGCCCTCCAAGCTAAGGTTGGAGGGTCGGTAGAGTGGATGGGATACGATAATCTTCTCGAAACCGGTGGTAGCCAGTTCGGTGGCGGAATTGGCTCAGGTTTGCTGACTGGATCCTACGCACAGGCTTCATGGTCACAGCCACGTGAGTGGGTACTCGAAGCAGGCACTCGCTTGGATCTATGGTATCCGAATCAGGGTGATCCGATCATGGAAATCGCACCCCGGGTTGCCCTAAAGCGTTTCTTCAATGATGGGAACGTCGCGCTTAAGCTGGCTGCGGGCAGGTACACACAATTCTTGCATTCGCTGCGAGATGAAGATTTGCCCATTGGATTGGATGTTTGGGTTGTCGCCGGGGACCGTGCTCCCCCAGTAGTATCAGACCAGCTACAACTCGGTATCGAAGGTTATGTCGGTCAAGACTGGTTTTGGGCACTGGAGGGCTACACCCGCACTTTCGATGGGGTTGTCGCAGTGAATGGTGCGGACGATCCGAACGACGAATTTGATGACATTCTGGGTGGTGAGGGGCTCTCGTACGGTGCTGATCTACTCGTCCGCAAAGAAGCCGGTACACTAACTGGTTGGGCCACACTGTCCTTTCTTAAGGCTGACCGCACTTTTCCCGATACCTATTCACCATTCATCCCTCAACCGGACGTCACTTACCCACCAATCTTTGACCGCAGGATCGATTTTGACCTGGTGCTCAGGTATCCGTTGCCGGGTGGATGGGATGGCGGACTCCGCTGGAATTTCGGTACGGGAATTCCGTACACGAGACCGATTGGATCCCACCGATATTACTTGCCTGATTTCCTTAGAGAGCAGGGGCTTCTCGACAGGGATGGCTCCGCAGTCGTGCTCGGCGAGCGCAATGGATCCCGCTATGCGCCCTACCACCGGTTGGACTTGAGCTTCCGCAAGACCTTCGAGAAGACCTGGGGTAGCCTAGTCCCGTACCTAAACCTCGTGAACGTGTACAATAGAAAAAACGTTCTCTTCTATTTCTTCGATTACAGGGCAAGGCCTCCCACACGATCTGGAATTTCGATGTTTCCAATCCTTCCTACGTTTGGTTTTGAGGTGCGGTTCTAATGAGACGTCAATGCACTGTACTGAGCTTGCTGCTGGTCTTGGCTTCAGCTGGTTGTGGCATCCAAGAAACACTGATTGTTGAGTTGGAGGATCTGGTTGTAGCAGAGGTTCACGTTCAAATAGGCGGAGCATTTCTCGGTGGAAATCGAGTTATGGCGTTCTTACATCGTACTCTTGGCACCTCGGTACCCGGTGCCCGTGTTGTCATTACACGTGGAGGCACAGCTAGCGTTGAACTGCAGGAGGCTGACGAAGATGCTTGCCGCCAGGAGCGGCCTAAAAACCGTACGAGGGGAACGTGTTATTTGGCCTCGCAGCAAGCGGCTGACGAGTTTCAGCCGGGTGAACTGCTTGAATTAACCATCGAACTCACTCAGGGCCGCACCCTTCGCAGTGCGACAACGATCCCAGGAGAATTTACACTGACAGGCATTGAGGATGGCTCTCGGTGCCTGCTGCCACCGGACACAGCCCTCACCGTTCAATGGTCTAGATCAAATGGGACCTGGGCTTATGTAAGCGAAACCCTAATTGTCGGTCTAGAAAGCAGCCTTTCAGGAACTGTGGCTTCCACTAATGAAGCAGACTCGCTCTGGCTCCTGGGGTTATCGCTGTCAGCCAGTGATACGACAATCGTGTTCCCTAGGGAGTTTGGGATCTTTCAACGGTTCGATCTGGATGCAGAAATAGCAGCTCAACTACAGAAGGGCCTCACACCAGGGTCCCAGGCGTCCGTGACTGTTACCGCAGCTAATCGCAACTATGTGAACTGGGCTCGCGGTGGAAATTTTAATCCGTCGGGTAGGGTATCGATCCCGAGTGTGACCGGAGATGGTACGGGTGTTTTCGGTGCGACCGTAACCCGGACATTTGAAATGGTCGTGGATCCAGATTCGTTGGGAGCCGCCTATGAGGTTCCAGCTTGTCCAACTTCTTGAGCGCAAGCTCAGCCAGTCTATTGAGTGCGCTCGGCCAAGAGTTCCTGCACTCGGAACGCTAGTTGCTTCACGGTCGCGGAATTTTGGTGACCTCCGGATATCGTTATGTCAGCATATGCCCGACTCGGCTCGACAAATTCGTTATGCATAGGCAACACGGTACTCTCGAATTGCTGAATCACGGACGCCGAGCTTCGTCCCCTTTCACCTGAGTCGCGTTCCAATCGCCTCTCCAGGCGCTTTTCAACATCCGTATCAACGAAGACGCAAATATCCATGAGCTCGCGCAGCTGTTCATGTGCGAGAGCAAGGATGCCATCCAAGATCAGGACTTGAGAAGGTTCTAATTGTATCGTGACTGAGGATCGAGTGTGTGTGGAAAAATTGTAGGAAGGTGCATCTACTGGGCATCCACTAATCAGTGTCATAACGTGTTTGACCAGGAGTTCTGTCTCGAGGCTTGACGGGTGATCAAAGTTTACTTCAGTCCTGTCATCTAACTCCAAATGAGAGAGGTCGCGGTAATACCAGTCGTGGCGGATGACGGTCGTGATACCGAGACCGAGCAGGCGCACAAGTTCTGCTACAGTGGTTGACTTACCCGAGCCGCTACCGCCCGCGACGCCAACTATAACCGGGCGTACACTCAACCTTACTCCTCGTGGAGTTCAACGTAGATTCGTTTGGCTAACTCAGTCTTGACCGCGAGGGATGGTCCTTGGCTGTCTCCTACCACTATGTCGACCACACCTTCGACCTGCTGGCCCTTATTAACCAGCACGTTGACTCCTGGCAGAAGTCCGTCGGCGGCCATCGTTCTCAGCTCTTTCGCCTCTTCATCTCGAACCGCTTGAATACGCAATCTGGCTCCGGGAGCTGCATCGGCTAGCGTCACAAGATCCATATGCTCTATATCACCCGTTGTTGTGGGGATAGGGGCGCCATGGGGGTCATGGCTGGGATAGCCCAGAGCGCTTGCCATGCGTTCGACAAGATCATCCGAGGCAGCATGCTCCAGACGTTCAGCTTCGGCATGAACATCATCCCAAGGATACCCTAGCCGCTCGCAAAGGTAAGCCTCAATGACCCTATGTCGTCGCAGTACCCTAAGGGCCTCACGGTGACCTGCCTTGGTAAGGCGAACACCCCGATATGGCACGTGCTCTAGAAGCCCTATCTCCGCCAGACGCTTAACCATTCCAGTTACGGAAGCAGGTTGGATGTCTAGCACTTCAGCGATTGCGCTTGTTGATGCCGGCTCCTCCGCTCGAGAGAGGTCGTAAATTGCCTTAAGGTAGTCTTCGATAGAGCGTGACAGTGGGCTTGGTATCATGAATCGAAGCTATCTCCAGCCGAAATCAGCGTCGAGGTTGCCGCCCGTGAAAGTACCCTTGTTGAGAAACGTAATTTTAGTCTCCAAGCACCCATGCAAAGATCAGAGGGGCAACAATTGAAGCATCAGAGTTGATCTCGAACCTCGGTGTATCCGAGTCGATCTTGCCCCATGTGATCTTTTCATTTGCAGGTGCGCCAGAGTAACCCCCGAAGGATGGCTGGGCGTCAGTGATCTGACATAGGTAGCTCCAGCATGGGACCTCGTGCTCAAGGTCTTGGACGATGCACGGTACTGCGCAGATTGCGAAGTCGCCCGCTATTCCACCACCGATCTGGAAAAAACCGATAGATGCGCTCGCACTAGAATTGTGCTCACTCTGATACCACTCCATCAGCGCTTGGAATTGCTCTGTCCCAGTCTTGACCGACAGATGATTGGGAAGGTGGCCGATCATCACATTGGCAGTGAACATATTGCCTATTGTGGAGTCTTCCCATCCGGGTACGTAGACCGGAATATCTGCCTCCTTCGCCGCTAGCAGCCACGAGTGGCTAGAGTCGACCTGATAGTGCTCAGCTAGCGTTGGGTCATCAAGGATTTCAAAGAAAAATTCGACGGGCATTCTGCGATCTCCTACCGCGGCTGCTCGTTGCCAGCATTCGAGTAAACGCTCTTCAATTTGCCGCATAGCGTTCTTGGGGATGCACGTGTCTGTAATACGGTTCATCCCGCGGTCGCGTAGTTCCCGTTCATCATCAGGAGAGAGATCTCGCCATGAGGGGATGACCTCATAATCACGGTTCGATATGAGGTTGAAAACGTCCTCTTCAAGGTTAGCGCCGGTGCATGAGATCGCATGGACTTTACCCTCACGAATCATACGTGCCAGGATGATCCCGATTTCCCCAGTTGACATCGCGCCGGCCATAGCGAGGAGCATTTTCCCCCCCGCCTCCAAGTGCGTCTCATAGGCTCGAGCAGCTTCAACGACTTCCCTGGCATTGAAGTGTCTGAAGTGCCTTTCGATGAAGTCACGAATTGCACTCAAGGGGCTTCTCCTTCATCGGTCAGAAAGGTTGTAGGTTTACCTGCCACTTATTCTTATGGATGCACACGTTGAGGTAGATTCTGCTCTGTCAGGAGATCTCTCGAGTTTGTTTCCGAAGAACACGGCCTGCTCTGATCCCAGTGAAAGCTCCCTCCCGGATTGCTGCTCTGCCGTTTACAAAGACATGAATCATCCCCTCGGAATAGTGATGAGGGTCCGCGTATTCGGCGAGATCTCGCACTGCGCCTAGATCGAATATTGCGATATCCGCAGTCATCCCTGGTCTAAGCATTCCACGGTTAGTCATGCCGAATACCTGGGCCGGAAGCGAGGTCATGCTCCGAATTGCATGCTCAAGAGTCACAACCCCCTTTTCTTGGACGTACAACCGGATTTTACGAGCAAAGGTTCCATAGCTCCGCGGGTGTGGTACGCCTTCGTTTAGGGGCACCAGGCCGCCGTCTGAAGAAGTCATGGTCCACGGCTGCACCATCAGTGTCTCTACGTCCTCATCGTTCATATTGTAGGAGACAATGCTCACGCTTCCGGCCTTGATAAGATCAATAGCCGTGTCGATAGGATACTGACCTCTCTCTTCAGCGACCTCACTTAGGAGCTGCCCTTCGATTGATTCATCCGGACGGTATCTACGGAATTGGATGCGGTCTGCCCCACCTCGTCGGGCGAGTCCCTCAATCATTTCCTCCTTGATACGTTCTAGTGTGCGAGGGTCATCCAGACGAGCCATCAGTGAGTCCCGGCCTCCGGCCTGGGACCAACGAGGCAGGAGGGCAGCTTCTAGGCCTGTGGCAGAGGCGGTATAGGGGTACTGGTCTGCGAAGACCTGGATCCCTTCTTCGCGGGCGCGTTCTACACGCTGAACGATCGCTGCTCCATATCCCCAGACGAACGGCCCTAGAGCCTTAACGTGAGTGAGAATTGCTGGGATGCCTGCAACACGACCTACGTTGATCACTTCGTCCACGGCAGCGATTAAGCCAACACTGTATGTGGACTCATCACGGTAGTGACTCGTGTAGGAGCCTCTGTAGGGAGCGACGACTTTGGCAAGCTCTTCGATCTCTTCCGGTGGCGCATAGCTTCCAGGAACGTAGAAAGTGCCGGAGGACAGGCCCCAGGCTCCCTCTTCCATAGCATCACGGACGAGGCCACGCATGCGTTCTAACTCGGCAGATGAAGCCACTCGGTCTTGCTGGCCGATCACTCGTGACCTCACGGACCCGTGGCCTATCAACTGGGCTACATTGACGCCTAGCCCATCTGTTTCAAGGTCGGCACGTTGCGCATTCAAATCGATGGGCCCGCCACCGTCAGGATTTGCGAAAATGGTTGTCAGGCCCATTGCGAGGAGTGGCTCTGCGTGGCTAAGGCCTTCGGTAGCCAGTCCGGGGCCAGAATGGGAATGTGTATCAATGAACCCAGGGGTGACGTATAGCCCGGTTGCATCGATCACTTCATCCGCCGATGCGTTACCTAGGTCTCCGATCTCTATGATCTTGTCCCCTTGTATAAGCACGTCAGCATGCACCCAAGGATTACCCGATCCGTCCATCACGCGTCCATTCCTGATCAGCACTGTCTGCTCCTGTGCTGACAATGGCTTGGCGAGTGCGATTACAGTAAAGAGCGTGATAGCTCGAAGAATCATAAGTCCTCTCCAGGAAGGGATCCGGGCAAGCTAAGCCTTAAGCTGCAGCGATGAGAGTGTTCACTGCTTCGAGCAGAAGAATGTCTTGGAGTGGAGGACGAGTGCGTTAGCCGACTAACAGAAAGATAGACGGCTGAGTCCGTAGGCTTGAATGCCCAGGGGAGGATGCCGTCGATTACTTAAGCCCCAGGGCTTCAGTCTTCTTCTAGATAACCGTGTTCTATAAGAAGTTCTTTAAGCCGCGGTTCCCGGCTAGCCAGGGTCGTCCGAGCAATCGCACGTGCGAATTCCACACGGTGAGACTCAGATACCTTATCCAACACAGCGATTGGTGCTCCATAGCGAAGCAGAATGCGCTTAGCGTCAATGGTGACGGAATCGTTCACATTTCCCCCTGATATACGACAGGGATGAGGTGGCTAGAGCAGTAAACCATAATAACATCGGGTAAGCACTGCCAACGCCCGCGCAAGAACAGGTTTGATAATCTGTAAACAGACTGAGTAGTCAGTTCATCTCCTGTACATTGTCGCTCGGGTCATCAGTCTGGATTGCATTCGGGATGATTATTGGGCCGTTCAGCTCGAATCGGGGCACTGCGGCACGGAAGTGTTCACCATCAGGTCTTACGAATGTGTAGTAACCTTCCATATAACCGACCGGAGATCGGAGCACACAGAAGCTTTTGTACACGTGAGATTCTCCAGGCTTAAGCACTGGCTTCATGCCGACAACCCCTTCTCCGTCTACTTCAGTATCATCCCCGATTGAATCGTGGATTCTCCAATGTCGGAAGAGTAGCTGTGCAGTTGTATCACCTTGGTTTTCCATCTCTATCTCGTAGGAAAATACGTAAACCCCATCCTCCGGATCTGAATCAGATAGAGAGAAGCGTGGCTGAACCCGCACGCGGATACCACTTGTGGCCTGTTCGTAGTGCATCCTAAATCCTAGCACCAATCCATGTGTTTGCGCATCCCAGAGTGATCCTAGGAAATGGGATTAGCGAGGCCTGCTTCAGCCACGACAAGCAACAAAGCGCGTTGTATCGCAAGATGGCCATCTCGGTTGATCCACCACTCCCCAGGCGAGTGTCCTTCACCTCCCACGCCTCCTCGGCCAATGGTTACTGCTGGAACCCCTTGTGCGATTGGGACGTTCGAGTCTGTTGATGACCGAGCCAGTTCACCTGACACACCAAAGACTGCAGTAGTGGCCAATGCTCGCTGGATGAGTGGGAGTGATGATTCGAGGGAGCCAGAAGGCCTGTCTCCCACCTTTCTGTTCTCAAGTGTCAGAGGGGGCCCACTACGACGGAGGCGGTTCTCTTCGTTTAATCCACGGCTCATCGCGTCCAAGAAGATCTGTTCGATACGGTCGAGACTTTCAGGACTTTCCGAGCGCATATCGACCTCCATCCATGTTTCTGCAGGGATCGAGTTCACTGAAGTCCCCCCTCCGATTCGGCCTACGTTATAGCTGGTACGGGCCCCATTCCTCGTGAGCGTATCTGCAATATCTTGAAAGTACCGAACGGCCCGGCTCATTGCGTGTGCTGGATTTACCAGGCCGAAGGCACCCCACGAGTGTCCTCCTGGTCCATTGAAAGCTATGCGGTAACGAACGGAACCCAATCCCATAGTGACTAGTCGACTAAGGCCACCACCGTCGACATCAATCCAAACGTCAGGTGCCTCATTCGTTGCACGAAATAAGTGCTTCATCCCCCTGAGGTCTCCGAGGCCTTCCTCTCCTACCACTCCGACGAAGAGAATATCGTCCTCAGTTTCAACTCCGGCCTCCTCCATTGCCCGAAGAGCGGTCAGCACAACAACTAGCCCCCGAGTATCATCGCCAATCCCAGGTGCGAAGAGGGTGTCGCCAACCTGGCGGACTGTGACATCTGTTCCCTCCGGGAAGACCGTGTCCAGATGGCCACCGAAACCAATCGTCCTCTCCCTCCCTCGGCCACGGCGCAGCCCAATCACATTTCCTTCTATGTCGGTCCAGACGGAATCTGCACCAAATTGTTTTAGTAACTCAGCAAAACGTCGACCTCTAGCTTCTTCTAAGAATGGAGGTGCTGGAATCTCTGTTAGTTCGATTAGTCTCTCGAGAGACCACTGGTCTAGCTCTTCAGCAAGCGCAAACGCTTTCACAATTTGAGGATCTACCGCTAGCTCGTGGGCCTCTGCGGCGTACGCAGGAGCTAACTCCTGAGCAGAGAGTAGTGAAAGATCGGGTACCAGGATGGCCACTAGGGCGAATAGTGCCGAAGAAGTAGTTCGCAAGAGAAGTGACTCCGATGAGGATTCGCACTGAGAGTATAGGAGGAAAGCGATTAACTTAACGGGCTCTGATCTCAGCGTCTCGGTCGCCGGGGACCGCCCGAACAATGTCCATCCGCAATATTGCCATAATCGCACATGTTGATCATGGAAAGACCACTCTAGTCGATCAGATGTTCCGGCAAGCCGGAGTCTTTCGTGACAACCAGCAGGTGCAGGAACGCGTTTTGGATTCGAATCCCCTAGAGCGAGAGCGGGGGATCACAATTCTTGCTAAGAATACTGCAGTGTATTGGAATGATGTGAAGATCAACATTGTTGATACCCCAGGGCATGCCGACTTCGGGGGTGAAGTAGAACGGATTCTCAGAATGGTCGATGGAGTTGTCCTGCTCGTGGATGCAGCGGAAGGGCCTATGCCACAGACTCGTTTTGTTATGAGAAAGGCTCTTGACCTTGAACTCCTCTCACTCGTGGTGATCAACAAGATCGACCGCGGGGATGCTCGTCCGGCCGAGGTGCATGATGAAGTACTAGAGCTTTTCATGGATTTGGAAGCAACTGAACGGCAGCTTGATTCACCATTTCTCTACGCTGTGGGGCGTGACGGTTGGGCAGGAGATACCCCGGAGCTAAGTGAGGGAGACTTAAGGCCACTGTTTGATGGAATTATATCGCACTTTCCGGAACCGGAGGTCGATCCCACTGGTCCGTTTCAGATGCTCATCTCAACCCTTGATCACTCTTCTTATTTGGGCCGGATTGCCATCGGGCGCATAGAGAGGGGGCAGGTGTGTGTCGGCCAGCGTGTTGCTCTTCTTGATTTTGGTAGCCCTGGCATGGTCGACGATGTTACTGAGGCTGAAGAAGCTAAGGTTGCTACGCTCTACACGTTTAGTGGGCTAGAACGTATTGAGGTTGAGGAGGTAAACGCAGGCGATATCGTCGCACTCACTGGGATTGAAGGTGTGGAGATCGGGAAAACGTTGAGTGACCCGGAGCATCAGGAGCGTTTACTCGGGATCGCGGTCGAAGAGCCTACCTTGTCCATGGACTTCACGGTCAATAACTCACCATTTGCAGGACAGTCCGGCAAGTTCGTGACGAGCCGACACCTCCGTGAGCGACTATATAGAGAACTAGAACAGAACGTGGCCCTGCGCGTTGAGGATACGGAGCAGCCAGAGACCCTGACGGTAAGCGGGCGTGGTGAGCTTCACTTATCCATACTCATCGAGACGATGCGACGGGAGGGTTATGAGTTTCAGGTTTCGCGACCGAGGGTGATAACTCGGACCGGTATTGATGGAGAAGTACAGGAGCCTTATGAGGAGGCACTAATTGAGGTCCCTTCTGAAATAGTTGGCACCGTTATCGAAAAGCTAGGATCCAGAAAAGGAGAGATGACCGATCTGCGACCGATGGGTGACTCGGGAACCACTAGATTAAGCTTACGTGTTCCCGCTCGTGGACTTGTTGGCTACCGGTCAGAGTTCCTCACTGACACTCGCGGAGAGGGTGTTCTTCATCATCAGTTCCACTCTTGGGGCCCATGGGCCGGAGTGCTCAAGGGCCGAGGGCGCGGCGTGCTTGTTGCCGATCGGGTTGGTAGGGCAGTCGGATTCGCACTGCAAAATCTCCAAGAACGGGGCACTCTCTTTGTGTCACCTGGTGAAGAAGCTTACGGTGGGATGATTGTTGGAGAAAACGCCAGACCGGGTGACCTCGATGTAAACGTTGGTAAGGAAAAGAAACTCACGAACATGAGGGCAGCCGGTTCGGATGAGAGCATCAAGCTAGAGCCTCCTAGAAGGATGACGCTGGAAGTGGCGCTTGAGTTCATTGAGGATGACGAGCTGATTGAGATCACACCCGACGCAGTCCGACTCCGGAAAACGGTTCTCGACCAAAATATGAGAAAAAAAGCGGCAAAGAGGGCTAAGGGTTGAGTATAGAGGGGACTTCGCTTGCCTGCTCTAACAACGTTACCTACGATCCATTTCACCCCGATAATGATGAGGTCTAGAATGAGACGTGACTGTCCACACGGTGCCATCCGATATGGTTTTTCTCTATTGCTGACAGGCCTTTTAGCTGGAACGCTGGTTATTCCAAGCCGTGCACAGGTTGAATGGTCTCCTGTCCCAGATGGTTACCCTCGGACGGCTGCCGAGGAAAACGGTTTCACGCGCCATACCCGACATCTTGAGATGTGGGAATATCTGGAAGCACTCCGCGGCGTCACCACCGATATGCGGCTAGGGAGCTATGGGCAGACATGGGAGGGGCGGGAGCTTCCCTATGCTGTGTTCAGTCGTCCTCTCGTGAGCGAACCATGGGAGGCTTGGGCTCTAGGGCGACCTGTAGTAGTTCTGGCTGCGAACGTGCATGGAGGGGAACGGACGTTCCGAGAAGGCCTGATGATCCTGATGAGAGATTTTACAATTCCGGGAACGGATGCGTACGAGTTGCTTGATGAAGTCACAGTTCTTGTAGCGCCACAAATCAATCCCGACGGGTTTGAGGCGACTGAGCGAGGTACCCGAGGCAATGCATGGGGCATTGACCTGAATCGCGACTACATCAAGCTCGAGCAGCCGGCGATCGCAAACTACGTAGGTAACATTATCAGCAAGTGGCGGCCGCACATGTTTGTCGATGGTCACAACGGCGGGTCACGACCGTACAACCTGAATTATCAGTGTCCGAGCCATTTCGATCCGGCAATTGAGATCACGCTCATGTGCGACCGGGAAATTTTTCCAGCCATCAACGCGAAGCTTGCAACGGAAGGCTACAAGGCCTGGTATTATACGGGCGGAGATGAGAATGAGTGGCGGGTTGGCGGGTCACAAGCGAGGATCGGTCGAAACTATGGCGGCTTTGTAAATTCGGTCGGAATTCTTTTTGAGGCCCCTTCTCAGGAGCTTGAAACAGGAGCAAGGGCCGGATACCTGGGTTATCTGACCGTAGTCGAGTTCGCTGCAGAACACACTGATCGGCTTATGAGCGTGGTCGATGATGCACGCAGTGAGACGATTGAGATGGGAGCTGAGCCGCGAGGTGATATCGCTGTCGTGATGGAGTATGCTACAGAGGACTATCCTGTCAGCTACGAAATTGTGCGAGGAGGTGGCAGGGGAGGTAGCTCGAATGATCCGGTAGAGATTATTCAGGTTACAGGAGCCGACCTTATGAAGAAGCCGGTCGCCCTGCGGTTACGCGCTCGCCCTTGGGCGTACCTCCTACCTCGTGACGCTGTTGATGCAATTGCGATGCTCAGGCGCCATGGGATCACTGTCGAAACGCTTGTATCAGCTACAGAACTCCAGGTTGATGCTTACACGGTCACGGACGTTACGCACGAGCGCGCATACAACCATGCAGCAGCCACGAAAGTTGAAGTAGGTGAGGTACTCACGCTTACCGAACTATTTCCAGCGGGCACCTTCATTGTACCTACAGCTCAATATCTTGGCCGATTGGTCGCACACATGCTTGAGCCGGAGACCGAGGACAGCGTCGTCTATTGGAACACGATGGATGCCTGGATTCCTCGTTCAGCAGATGCTGTAGGTGGAGGTCGGGGCTTTGGTGGTCGTGGTGCCGGAAGGGGCTCAGCACGTCCACCTTTAGTACCGATCTACAAACTGATGACTCCGACAGCGCTCACCACAAAGATGATGGGCAACTAAGGTACTTGGGTCGGTATCGTCTCCGGCCCGGAAAATGGCCATGAGGGGTGAGGCGGTTCGGATCCGTCTTGCCTGTCTTCGGCTTCGGTCGAGT
>Ga0257112_10000775_pt1 | contig 12519 bp, 11 predicted proteins | sample LP_taG_5_FD_191565 | JGI IMG/M metagenome (GOLD analysis project Ga0257112, IMG submission 191565) | Marine microbial communities from Northeast Subartic Pacific Ocean, Canada - LP_J_2015_P26_1000m | ecosystem: Environmental > Aquatic > Marine > Oceanic | place: Canada: Northeast Subartic...
GTGACATTAGCGGGTTTAGCGCTACCCTCGATTGGGGCGTGCGTATGGGTATTCTCATCGGAATGCCGGCTGCAGTTGCCCTGTACGTTCTGGCAGCGCCCTTGGTGGCTACCGTTTTTTATCGTGGGGCCATGACCGCCGAAGATGTGCTCAAGACATCAGCAGCGTTGCAGGCCTTCACTGTCGGACTATTGCCGCTGATTTTGGCCAAGATTACGGCACCAGGATATTTTGCGAGGCAAAACACGACCACCCCATTCAAGTACGCGTGTGTGTCCGTTGCTGTCAATATTGTTGCCAGTCTCAGTTTGTACTCATGGTTGGGCCACGTGGGCATCGCGTTGGCAACAAGCCTTGCCGCCATGGTTCATTGCGCGCTTCTTTTTCGCGGATTGTTTGTAGAATCGGTGTACCGCCCAGGCCGGCAAGTATTACGCGTGTTGCTATCGGCGGCAGCTGCGTCAGCGGCCTTGGCAGGTGGGCTCATTTGGTTGGATCCGGGCGTGGACTTTTGGCTCGTATCTGGCGAAGTTGCACGAATCGGCGAACTATCACTGCTGGTGGGATCGGCGAGTGCGGGGTACTTTTTGATATTAGCTCTTGTCGGCATTAGGCCCAACGACCTTGTGCATCGCGTGTAGAATCACGGTCGATGGAAATCATCCGCGGCCTACACAACATCACAGCCCGACACAAAGGTTGTGTTCTAACGATAGGAACATTCGACGGTCTCCACCACGGCCATCAGATGTTGTTATCTCATCTTAAGGCGAAGAGCGAGGAGCTCAACTATCCAAACCTTCTCGTAACCTTCGAACCCCAACCGCGAGAGTATTTTCAAGGTGCCGTTGTGCCGGCACGACTCACTCGGTTTAGAGAAAAGGTCACAATCCTCCGGGGACTAACGCTCGACCGTCTACTGTGTATTCCGTTTAACGAACGCACACGAATTATTCCTGCAAAAGATGTTATCGAGGGACTATTGGTTAACAGGTTAGATGTGCAGTACCTCGTGGTGGGCGACGATTTTCAGTTTGGCGAAGGCGCCAGAGGCAATTACGAGATGTTAAAAGAAGCGGGAGATCGTTTCGGCTTCGGCGTCAGTCACATGGGGACATTGAAGTTTGAGCACGGAAGGATTTCCAGTTCCCGTGTCCGCGACGCACTGTCTTTGGGCGACTTTGATTTGGCGGAAAAACTGCTCGGCCGGCCGTATTTCATAATGGGTCGTGTGGTGTACGGGCGACAACTTGGACGCCGGCTTGGTGTGCCGACGGCCAATATACGTCTGCAGCGATACCGAGCTGCCTTGGAGGGGGTTTTCGCCGTTACTGTGACGGGCCTTGATCAGCAGTACGAAGGCATCGCGAATATTGGCGTGAGGCCTACCGTGGATGGGAAAGAGCCCCTCTTGGAAGTCCACATTTTCGATTTTGACGAAGAAATATACGGCAAGCTATTGACCGTGACTTTTCTCAGTAAAGTTCGGGACGAGCGAAAGTTCGATGGTCTTGATTCTCTGAAAAACCAGATCGAGCAGGACATTTCTGAGACACGCGAGTGGTTTGCCAAACGGTGACTAGAACGCGATCCCGATATGGTTGTTTGAGGGTTCCCGACTGAAGATTTTTTTCCTGGCAACTGTTCTACTAGTTGTTGCTGATCAGATAACCAAACAGCTGGCGTTATTGTACTTGGCCGCCGGACCGCTCACGTTGCTGCCATTTTTGTCGCTTCACCTGGCTTGTAATACGGGCGCGGCGTTTAGCATGCTGCAGGGATACAGTTGGTTGTTCTCGATTGTGGCGCTCTTCTTTTCTGGCTATTTTTGTTATCGCATTTGGCACCTAACGCGTGGCGCTTTTTTAGAAGGGTGGTCGTATACGCTTATCCTTTCGGGCGCCGTCGGTAATCTGCTAGATCGATTGACTCATGGATGCGTCATCGATTTTGTGCATTTCCATTATTTGAGTTTCGGTTTCCCGGTATTCAATCTCGCGGATACATGCATTACGTTCGGTGCGGCTGGATGGATAGTGCTTATGTACCGGGACTACTCGAGGGAGCGCACGTAGTGAATGATCTGATCGTGCATTCTTCCGGCCTCGTTGTTGGCCCGGGAACTCGCACGTGTATGCACTTCTCAATTCTCTTAGTCGACGGTTCCGAGGTAGATTCCACCCGCGGGGCCGAGCCGGCCGTTTTCACTTTTGGCGATGGAAGTCTTCTGCCAGGGTTTGAAAATGCGATCAAGGGCCTTCGTGAAGGCGAAAGCGGACAGTTCGAAATAGCGCCGAAGAATGGGTTTGGTGAATGCAACGAGGCAAATATCCAAGAGTTACCGATCGCTTCATTCGTCCCGGTCGGCGAACTAGAACCGGGGTTAGTGGTGTCTTTTGGATCCCCTGACGGTGAGTTGCCAGGGATCATCAAAGCCGTTGGCGAGAACAAAGCGATTGTCGATTTTAACCATCCGCTCGCCGGTAGGGTGCTGATCTTCGACGTCACGATCCTGAACGTTTGGCCGGTATAAGCCACATCGAGCTGCTAGTACAGGCGCGGCCCGGGTCCTTGTCGCTATCCGAAGATACGACGAAACCAAGGCTTTTTGGGTGTCGGGTCGCTAATCGATTCTTGGGTATCTGTCCGCGGAGACTCCGGTACGCCCGTGTCGGGCTGCGAGATCTGTAGAGGAGGGGGTACGTCCGGGCGATCGACAAGACCGAAAGTCATGATGTTAATCCAGCTGCGGTCGCGGTTAGCAATCGCTTCTTCCAGAATTAGATTCCCATTCTGGTCGAAAGCCCGGTAATCCGGGTAGTTCATCGCCAATACCCGCAACGAATCATTCGCAGCTTCCGTCAAACCGAGCTTGTAATTTGACTCTATCAGGATCGCCAGCGCTTCAGGTACGAAAGGCGTCTTCGAGTAGTTTTCGACAACGACGCGAGCGCGATTTGCAGCAGCCACGTGTGCATCTCGCGAGAGATAGTAACTGGCAATATCCACTTCGGCTTGCGCGAGAAGATTGCGCAAGTAAACCATTCGTTGATGGGCATCCTTGGCATATTCACTGTCGGGGAATCGATTTAGAAACTCACCAAAGTGCGCAAAGGCTACTTGGGCACCAGACATGTCGCGTCGAGACTCTTCGCCACCAAAAAACCGGTCAAGCACGCTGCGGTTTCCCGTAAATGCGGCGAGTCCGCGCATGTAGTAGGCGTAGTCGATGTTTGGGTGCTGGGGGTGCAGTCGGATGAAGCGATCGGCGGATGCTTCGACAGAGTCGAGATCCACGCTCATGTAGTGGGCGTAAATGAGTTCCAACTGCCCCTGTTCTGCGTACCGACCGAAAGGGAAACGCGCTTCGAGTTGTTGAAGTCGACTGATGCCAAGAGAATAGTTCCCGGTCTTAAGGCTGGTATTCGCCCGTCGATACAGGATCTGTTCACTGGTTTCATCCTCGACTATTACCTGCTCATCAGTGTCTGGTCCCACAAATGGCATCCAGGCGCAGCTACAAAGCGTGGAAAAGACGGCGAGAAAAATTAGACGCATAAGGAATCTCAAGGTCGAAACGGCATTTTACGGTCCGAGCGGCCAATTTGCATTGCGTACGGTTTCGAATTCGCCAAACTCAATACAGACCTCGCACACCGGGGTCAAAATCCGTAGGGTTGCAAATTGCGCACACCGAATGGACCTCAAAACGATATGGTTAATTTTATGGTGACGCCGCGTTTGAGGCCGTTAGCGCTCACCGACCGGCGATGGCTTCGTTTCACCGCGTTCACTTCGTATTACTTTGCTCAAGGTGTTCCCATCGGACTGTTCTCTATAGCCATTCCCGCGGCGCTCGCAGAACAAGGTCGTACGGTGGCCGAGATTCTTTGGCTAGCAGGGTGGGTAAACCTCCCGTGGGCACTCAAACTGATTGTGGGACCGTTCATGGACCGCTTCCGATACCTACCGATGGGAAATCGACGTCCATGGGTAATGCTGGCTCAGACGGGACTCGTCATATCGTTTGTCGGCATGGCTCTTCTTGAACCAACGTTAGGCGGTTCTTTAGTGCCCATCGCGGTCTGTGGGATCGTCATCAATTCTTTTGCGGCGAGTCAAGATGTGGCCGTTGATGGGATGGCGATCGACGTCTTACCAAGTGACGAGCGCGGTCGCGCGAACGCGCTCATGGGGTTTGGACAGGCCGCAGGTTTCGCGTGTTATGGGGCATTGTGCACGCGTCTCATCCACTCGATTGGGGTCGAGGGGGCAGCATTGTTTTGCGCGGCGTCGGTTGGATTAATACTTATTGTTGTTGCGGTGGTGCGAGAACGTCCGGGTGAGAAGATGATGCCTTGGGGATCTGGCCAAGCGTCCGCCAAACATGGCCTTGCCGATCGACATATCGCGCAAATCGGATCCGACATTTTCCGCGTTCTGTTGTTACCGATGAGCTTATTATTGATGCTGGTTGAGTTTCTGAATAGGTTTCGCGACGGCATCGCCCTTGGGGTATTTCCTGTTTTTGGCGTGCAAGAAATAGGCCTCAGTGATATCCAGTATGCAGATTTCAGCTTTTGGGCGACGTTGGGCGCGGCCATTTTTGGCGCATTGTTAGGGCCGTCTATCGATCGCTTTGGGGCCAGGCGATTCCTGCTCATTGCGCTTTTCGGCGCTGCTATTTGTCACGTGGTTGTTGGGTTGCTCGAGACGCTGTGGACCAGTATGCCCTTCATGGTGACGCTAGCGGTCGTCAACGCAGCCTTTGGCCAGCTGGTGTTTGTGACCACCATCGCTATTTTTATGACGATATGTTGGTCGAAGGTATCCGCAACTCAATTTGCGATCTACATGGCGATGGCGAATCTGAGCCGCTCCATCGGCTCGTGGGTATTTGCTGGTTTCGACGAATCCCTAGATTTAGGCTACAGAGAATCGTTCTTTGTGATGGCAGGTTTGCTCATTGTTGCAGCGTTGTTGCTGACGCGATTTAACGCGTCCTCACACGCTGATCGGGTTGAACAATTCGATAGTGATCGGGGAAGTGGCAAATCTATAGGCCCTGGCTAATATGTTGTTGATTCGACGAGTTCGCGAAGATATTCGATCGGCTTATGCTCGGTAAGTCGATCGAGCGGACCGAGACTTTGGCGAAGACGCATATAGGCCAAAGGATCGACAAGGCGTTAGCAGAGATTTGGCTTGAGTTTTCCCGTGCCCAAATCACGAATTGGATGCGGATTGGCGCAGTCCAAATTAATGGCAAAGTCGTTAAACCCAACGCGAAAGTTTGCGGAGGAGAGCGGGTAAGCTTGAATGCCGCCGTGCCGGCTTCAGAGGACTGGCTGGTCGCTGAGGCGCTCGATTTTTCGGTCGTGTACGAAGATCAGGATCTTTTGATCGTTGACAAACCGCGGGGCCTCGTAGTTCATCCTGGCGCCGGAAATTTGACAGGCACGCTAGTCAACGGGCTGATAAATCGACGTGCTGAGTTGGCTCAGTTGCCGCGCGCGGGGATCGTCCATCGACTCGACAAAGACACCACCGGATTGATGGTCGTCGCCGCCAATAACAAGGCGCTGAAAATACTTACCCGAGCCATAGCTAAGCACGACGTTGACCGACGTTATGTGGCGATCTGCGAAGGGATCCTTCTAAAGCGTAGACGTCTTGATATGGCGATAGGCCGGGATTTTCGCGACCGGACCCGTCAACGCGTAAGAGAGGATGGACGAGATGCTGTCACGCGCGTGAAGCCCATCGAGACATTCCGCGGTCATACGGCGATCGAGGCGTTTTTGGAGACTGGTAGAACGCATCAAGTGCGTGTACACCTGGCCGCGATCGGTCACCCGTTGGTGGGAGATCGTCGCTACGGAGCACGCGGGCGATTGCCCAAGCAACCGACCGAAAAGCTGGTCGACGCTGTACGCAGCTTCGATCGACAGGCATTGCATGCGGCTGGATTAGCTTTCACTCATCCATCAAGTGATAAAAGGGTGGAATTTGAAAGCGAACTGCCGTCGGATATGCAGTTGCTCGTTGAAACCTTGCGCCAGGATCAATCTTGATTGATTGGATAGACGCAACCCGCGAGCTCGCCGATGGCGTTCGAGCGGGCTATACCACGCGATTGGGAGGTGCCAGTGAGGGCGCGTATTTGTCAGCCAACATGGCTACGCATGTTGGTGATGTTGATGCTGATGTCAGAGAAAATCGACGACGACTGCATCAGATAACGGGGCTCGGCGACATCCGCTGGCTGAAGCAGGTCCATGGCTCGAGTGTTGTAAAGATAGAACCGCACGTCGATCCGGTTGATGATCAATGCTCGGCGCTGGTTGCGGATGCTCAATGGACCGATTCAACCGGAATCGGTCTAGCGATTCTTAGCGCTGACTGCTTCCCCGTGGTTATTGCGGATGCTAGCGGCGGTGTTGTTGGAATCGCGCATTGTGGTTGGCGTGGAGCTGTATGTGGGGTCCTCGAATCGCTTGTTGCCGCCATGCGTTTGCGATCGACATCGCTCAATGCGTGGCTTGGCCCGGGTATTTGCAAGCAATGTTATGAGGTCGGACCTGACGTTGTAGAGCGACTTAATGCCCGCATATCGAAAAACGTACTCGACGCCGGGCCGCGCCGGAAACACTGGCTTCTGGATCTTCCTGGCTATCTGGAAATATTGCTCCAAGAATTAGGAATCGAACGTATTTTTAGATCACCAAGCTGCACTTATCAGGACGAAAATTTGTATTCCTATCGCAGGGACAAGGTCACAGGGCGTGTGGCGACGATAGTTTGGCGCGAAACACCTTGAACTTCGGACCCTCCTAATCAGGTATTTTCCTCGTGTGTTCCCGCCACGACTCTTTGACAGATACAACGTATTTCAGAAGAATACGCGCCCTTTGCTCTAATTTGACGGGGTTGTGCACCGATGACGGAACGATTGTCCGGCGGTGACATGCTTATTCGGGCGCTGCATGACGAAGGCGTCGAGTACATCTTTGGTTACCCGGGTGGGGCAGCCCTGCACATTTACGATGCAATCTTCAGACAGCAAGAAATCGAACACATTCTTGTACGTCACGAACAAGCTGCGACTCATATGGCCGATGGGTACGCACGAGCGACAGGTCGTCCTGGTGTTGTCCTAGTCACGTCTGGACCAGGCGCTACGAACGCGATCACGGGGATCGCCACGGCCTACATGGATTCGACCCCCATTGTGGTAATTTCGGGCCAAGTTCCTAACGATTTGATTGGAACAGACGCGTTCCAGGAAACCGACATGGTGGGTATTTCGCGGCCTGTCGTGAAACACAGTTTCTTGGTCAGAGCGGCCAGCGAGATTCCGAATGTTGTCAAAAAGGCTTTCTATATCGCGGCGAGCGGTAGGCCTGGACCGGTCGTGATCGATGTCCCCAAAGATACGACCGATCCGAACGATCTTCACGAATACAACTACCCAGCGGAGGTTTCCTTACGGTCGTACAAGCCTTCTTCGGGCGGTCACGTGGGTCAAATCAGGAAGGGCGTCCGAGCCTTGAGCGAAGCTCGTCGACCGGTCATTTATGCGGGCGGCGGTGTCGTCCAAGGCGACGCGAGTGCGGAGCTGGTGGCTGTGGCAAGAAAGTTGGGCTATCCAGTGACAAATACGTTGATGGGGCTTGGAGCATTCCCTGGCGACGACCCGCAATTTCTAGGCATGCTCGGTATGCACGGTACATATGAAGCCAATTGTGCAATGCACCACGCGGACCTAATTTTTGCGGTAGGGGCCCGATTCGACGATCGTGTAACGAACAATGCAGCAAAGTTCTGCCCCGAGGCTCGAATCATCCATGTTGATGTGGATCCGGCGTCGATCGCGAAGATCATAAAGGTTGACATCCCTATTGTTGGCCATTGCAAAGTCGTTTTGGCGGAAATGTTGGCGGTGCTGGAAACGGAGATTACTGGCACGCTCGATAATGCAGACGATGTGACAGCGTGGTGGCAACGAATCGATCGATGGCGGGCGGAACACGGTCTTGATCACGACCAAAGCGAACGTCGGGGAGCTGGTGGTTCGCTCCTGCCACAACAGGTCGTGCAGGCCGTCTATCGCGCAACGGGTGGTGATGCATACGTGACCAGCGATGTCGGACAACACCAAATGTTCGCGGCCCAATATTATCGGTTTTCGAAACCAAGGCGCTGGATTAATTCTGGCGGGCTAGGAACTATGGGGTTTGGATTCCCGGCAGCGATGGGCGTGCAGTTCGCTTTTCCAGACAAGACGGTTGTGTGTATCACGGGGGAAGGGAGCTTTATGATGAACATGCAGGAGTTATCGACCTGCATGCAATACTCGCTACCCATCAAGATTATTAATCTCAACAATCAAGCCCTTGGCATGGTCAAACAATGGCAAGACATGCAGTACGCCGGTCGTCATTCTCACAGTACGTATCGGGACGCTCTTCCCGACTTTAGTCAAATGGTGGGGTCGTTTGGTCACGTCGGCATCAAGGTGACCACACTGGAAGAGCTGAATTCCGTCATCCCTGACATTTTTGGAGACCGATACCGAAACGACTTGGTGTTTCTTGATGCACACATCGACCCCGATGAACACGTTTACCCGATGCACATTAAGGGAGGCTCTCTTAAGGATATGGTTTTGGGAAACGAGGAACCAACGTAATGCGACGCATAATTGCTGTTCTACTTGAGAATGAAGCGGGTGCGCTTTCTCGGGTTGTCGGGCTTTTCGCGCAGCGTAACTACAACATTGAGACGTTAACCGTCGCACCGACGGAGGATCCTACGCTTTCCCGTCTCACGCTGACGACGGAGGGTGACGAAGGCAAGATCGAACAGATCATAAAACACTTAAATAGGTTGATTGAAGTGGTTAGGGTGTTTGACCTGACTGAGGGTGATCACTTAGAGCGGGAAATCATAATGATAAAAGTCCGTGCCGATGGCGCTGCTCGGGCAGAAGTGAAACGTACGACCGATATGTTTGGTGGACAGATCGTCGATGTAGATCAGAATACCTATACCATTCAACTGGTCGGACCTTCGGGAAAACTCACGGCGTTTATTGACGCGTTGGATGGGAATCAAGTCGTTGAAGTTGTTCGTTCAGGGGTTTCAGGTATCGGTCGAGGTGACAGAATTTTAAGCCTCTGATCGCGACGCTAAAGGCAGGCTAGACTAGAAAGGAAAGATATATGCAAGTTTATTACGATAAGGACGCGGACCTATCGATTATTCAGAACATGCGCGTTGTCGTTGTGGGGTACGGTTCGCAAGGTCACGCTCACGCTAACAATCTTCGCGATAGTGGTGTTTCCAACATTGCGATTGGTCTGCGCGATGAATCGGGTTCTGCCACTAAAGCAACGGAAGCTGGTTTTGCTGTCGTTAGGGTAGCCGACGCGGTAACAGATGCCGATTTGGTGATGGTACTAACTCCGGACGAAAAGCAGCAGCAACTCTATGTCGACGACATTGCCCCAAACCTCAAGCAAGGGGCATGCATGGCATTTGCGCATGGTTTTAACATTCACTTCGGGTTGATCGAGCCTCGCGAGGACCTTGACGTCATTATGATTGCGCCGAAAGGACCCGGTCACACGGTTCGGTCGACGTATGTTGAGGGAGGTGGCGTTCCGTCGCTGATAGCGGTAAGCCAAGATGCGTCGGGCCGAGCCAAAGAAATTGCACTCTCGTATGCGTCCGCCAATGGTGGTGGCCGAGCGGGTGTTATTGAAACGACGTTTCAAGAGGAAACGGAAACGGATCTCTTCGGCGAACAGGCTGTGCTCTGTGGCGGTGTGTCGGCGTTGGTGCAGGCAGGATTCGAAACGCTAACAGAAGCCGGTTACGCTCCGGAAATGGCTTATTTCGAATGCCTTCACGAGCTAAAACTCATTGTGGATTTCTTTTACGAAGGTGGCATTTCAAATATGTGGTACACGGTTTCCAATACGGCCGAATACGGGGGTCTTACCCGGGGCAGTCGCATCGTAAACGAGGAGACGAAAAAGGAAATGCGTCGTATTCTTGAAGAGATTCAAAGCGGGAGTTTTGCGCGTGAATTCGTCAGTGAAAATCAGGCCGGCGCGCCGACTATGAAGGCAATGAGGCGCATGAGCCAGGCGCATGAAATTGAGGTAGTGGGTGCTCGTCTCCGAGCGATGATGCCTTGGATCGAAGAGAATAAATTGGTAGATAAGACGAAGAATTGATTAACGATGTCGGATGAAGGTCCTAAACTTGAAGCGGTAGATGATGCTAGCGGTGGCGAGGATCGCCGTCGCCGCGGGATCCTACTGCTACCCAATTTGATTACAACGGGTGCCCTTTTTTCGGGCTTTTACGCGATAGTTGCTGGAATGAATGGCCGCTTTATCGCGGCAGCACTCGCGATATACGTAGCGGCCGTGCTAGACACTCTGGATGGGCGCGTTGCTCGGTGGACCCGTACGGAAAGTCCTTTTGGCGCGCAGTACGATAGTCTTTCGGACATGGTTGCGTTCGGCGTTGCACCGGCGTTGGTGGTGTTCGAGTGGGGCCTTGCGGCACTCGGCCAATTCGGTTGGGTTGTAACGTTTATTTATATGGCTTCTGCGGCGTTACGCCTGGCCCGATTTAATACGTCGGGTGACTTAAACTCGTTTACAGGATTGCCTAGCCCAGCCGCCGCCGGCCTCGTCGCCAGTGCAGCTTGGGTCGGCTCCGGTGGTGATGCACTCGAACCGTCGATAATGGCGATTGTATTTATGACCCTAATCACTCTCCTCGCCGGACTGTTGATGGTCTCTAATTTCACATACTTTTCGCCCAAACGGTTTGGATTGAAAGGACGCGTACCCTTTATTACGTTCGTTGTTGTGGTTATGGGATTTGCTGTCGTGCTCGTTGACCCGCCTCTGGTATTGTTACTGATCGGGACCGCTTACGCTCTCTCGGGACCATGCGTGGCACTCTTTCGGTGGGTACGCAGTAACTAGTTGCAACGGGAAACCTTTTTGAGCTTCGTAATAAAAACTCCTACCGACGTAAGGCCATCGGAAATCACGCCAGAGAGGGTTTATCAAACGCGCCGCCGATTTATGCATGTCATAGGCACGGCGGGTCTGGCCTCGTCGGTTCCAGCGGCCGCACTTCACGCGGGATGGATGGATTCAAAGGGTTTTGCGCCTGCGCCACCGTCTGAGGACACAGTTACGCCTCGGGGCTATGCAACGAGTTTTAACAATTTCTATGAGTTTGGGACCGACAAAAATGATCCGGCTGAGTTGGGCAGTCGTCTCACCACGGAACCTTGGAGCCTTGAGGTGGCCGGACTTGTGGGCAAGCCGGGGACATACGATATTGAAGATTTATTGGCGGGTGTTGACCTTGAAGAACGAATCTATCGGCTTCGTTGTGTAGAAGCGTGGTCGATGGTCATCCCATGGGTTGGCTTCCCACTTAAAACGTTACTTGAACGGTTTAATCCGTTGGGGTCGGCGAAGTACGTAGCGTTTACGACGCTCTATCGCCCCGAAGAAATGCCGGGGCAGCGATCTTATTTTAGCTCGATCAAGTACCCCTACGTCGAGGGTTTACGACTTGATGAGGCATACCATCCGTTGGCAATTATGGCTGTCGGCATGTACGGACAGGTATTACCTAACCAAAACGGCGCTCCGCTGAGACTGGTGGTGCCATGGAAGTATGGATTCAAGAGCATCAAATCGATCGTTCGCATTGAATTAACCGAGACGAGACCCCGTACGACGTGGAATCTTACGGCGTCGAACGAATACGGTTTTTATGCGAACGTCAATCCGACCGTCCATCACCCAAGGTGGAGCCAAGGCAGTGAACGCCGTCTTCCCAGTTCGTTGTTCAACGGCAATCGAAAAATCTCAACCCGCATGTACAACGGTTACGATGAAGTGGCTGGTCTGTATGCGGGCATGAATTTGCGCCTGAATTATTGAAATCGATTGTATTTGTGGCTTGCGCCATTCCATTAATGTTGGTGGGTTGGGATGTAGCAGTTGAAATTCGATCGCCTGGGAGCGTCTTCGGCGCCGATCCAGCCGAGGCGATCGTCGTCCTCTTGGGGACGTGGACGATCCGGTTACTGCTAATTACGTTGTCGATCTCAACCGTCGCTCGGATCTTCAAGCGCCCGAAGATAGTGACGCTTCGTCGAACGGTCGGTTTGTGGACGTTTGTGTATGCTTGTATCCACTTTTCGGCGTACTTCACGCTGCTTGCTGAGTTTAGTATTTCTGCTTGGCTAGAGGATTTTTCAGAGAGGACGTATATCACGGCGGGCATGGCGGCTCTTATGTTGTTGATCCCGCTTGCTGTTACGTCGACGCGAAATTGGCAACGTCGTCTGGGACTCCGTTGGAGGAAGTTACATACTCTGATCTATCCAGCAGCGATGGCAGCGTTGTTGCATGTCCTGTGGGCTGCTAAGGCCAGCTTTCTGGATGTTTTTATATACGGCCTTGATCTTGC
>Ga0257112_10000779_pt1 | contig 12484 bp, 9 predicted proteins | sample LP_taG_5_FD_191565 | JGI IMG/M metagenome (GOLD analysis project Ga0257112, IMG submission 191565) | Marine microbial communities from Northeast Subartic Pacific Ocean, Canada - LP_J_2015_P26_1000m | ecosystem: Environmental > Aquatic > Marine > Oceanic | place: Canada: Northeast Subartic...
AATTGGCCAAGATTGGTTTTTCAATAATATCCCCCGACGGCTTGGCCATAAGACCACGCAAGCCGGACAACTGGCGAACCTGTTGACGGTTGCCACGGGCACCTGAGTCAACCATCAACCAAATCGGGTTGAACTCATCACTACCATTGTTGTCATCCAGCACCTGCAGCATCACGTCTGCAATCTGGTCGGTGCAATGGGTCCAAACGTCGATGATCTTGTTGTAGCGCTCGCCGGGTGTGATGACACCCCGGCGGTATTGCTTGTCTACATCGACAATTTGTTTCTCGGCCTTCTGAATCTCCGTGGCCTTTTCCTTGGGGATGATCATGTCATGCATCCCCATGGAGAGGCCGGACTTCGTCGCCGCCGCAAAGCCAAGCTGCTTGAGATCATCAAGCACGCGAACCGTTTCGTCCTGACCGCACTGGCGATAGCAATTCCAGATAATGTCCCCAAGGGCGCCCTTGTTCACGATTATATTTGGGAACCCAATCTTCTCCGGCCAGATTTCGCTGAAAATAACCCGGCCAACAGTGGTCTCGATGACATTCTTTTCCTTGTCCCCGTACGGAGAGTCCTTCCCAAGGTCGGGGTTGGCCAAACGGATCACATCGTGAATCTTCATCTCGCCGTCGTCGTACGCGAACAAGACCTCCTGCTTGGATCCAAACAAGCGCACCACTTTTTGTTTTTTGCGAACCACATCGCGCGGCTTGGCCGTAAAGTAATAACAGCCCAAGGCAATATCCTGGGACGGGGTGATGATCGGCTTTCCGCTTGAAGGCGAAAAGATGTTGTTGGTCGCCATCATCAGGAAGCGCGCCTCCAACTGGGCCTCGACTGACAGGGGCACGTGCACCGCCATTTGGTCGCCATCAAAGTCCGCGTTGTAGGCGCTACAGGTCAGCGGATGAAGCCGAATGGCCTCGCCCTCGATCAAGGTTGGCTCGAACGCCTGAATTGAAAGACGGTGAAGGGTCGGCGCGCGGTTCAACAAGACCGGGTGCTCCCTGGTCACCTCCTCGAGCACGTCCCAAACCTCGGGAGTCTGGCGCTCGATCAATTTCTTGGCGGAACGAACGGTGTGCACGTAGCCCAGATCCTTGAGCCGCCGGATGATGAATGGCTCGAACAATACCAGCGCCATTTTCTTCGGGAGACCGCACTGGTGAAGTTTCAGTTCCGGGCCGATAACGATCACCGAGCGGCCGGAGTAGTCCACGCGTTTGCCGAGCAGATTTTGGCGGAAACGCCCGCTCTTGCCCTTCAGCATGTCACTCAACGACTTGAGCGCACGGTTGCCGGCACCCGTCACGGGGCGACCATGACGACCGTTGTCAAACAGCGCATCGACCGCTTCCTGCAACATGCGTTTCTCGTTCCGGATGATGACCTCCGGGGTCTTGAGCGCCAAAAGGTTCTTCAGCCGGTTGTTGCGGTTGATGACGCGGCGGTAGAGATCGTTCAGGTCGGACGTGGCAAAACGGCCGCCCTCAAGCGGAACCAAGGGGCGCAGATCCGGCGGAATCACCGGCAGCACCGTCAGCACCATCCACTCGGGCCGACTCTTGGACTTGAGGAAGCCCTGATAAATCTTGATGCGCTTGGCCAATTTCTTGCGAATCTGCTTGCTGCGCGTCTGGGTCATGGCGAACTGCAGGCGTTCAACACCCTCATCGAGGTCGATGGCGGCCAAGGCGTCGTGAACCCCCTCGGCACCGATCTTGGCCACAAACGCTTCCGGCCCGTAGGTTTCCTTGGCATCGCGATACTCCATTTCCGTGAGGAGCTGGTTTTTTTCCAGCGGCGTTTCGCCGGGATCGACCACGAGATAATCCTCGTAGTAAATAACCCGCTCAAGGTTGCGGGCAGTGACATCCATCACCAACCCGATGCGGGAGGGCATGCACTTGAAAAACCAGATATGGGTCACCGGCACCGACAACTCGATGTGGCCCATGCGCTCGCGCCGGACGCGCGCCTGGGTCACTTCCACGCCGCAGCGGTCGCAGACCACGCCGCGATGCTTGATCCGCTTGTACTTGCCGCAGGAACATTCCCAGTCCTTGACCGGGCCAAAAATCCGCTCGCAAAAAAGCCCGCCCTTCTCTGGCTTGAATGTGCGGTAGTTGATGGTCTCAGGGTTCTTGACCTCACCCTTGGACCACGACCGGATGGACTCCGGGGAAGCCACAGCGATGGCGACATGATCCACATGGTTGACCTTGTCGAGCCCGAGCAACTCTCGTGAGGATTCTGCTGTATTTCGTGAGGATTCTGCTGTATTAATCATCTTTAAATTCCAGTGTTTACGTTGTCAGGTTTACTCTCCAAGCAACAGGCGTGGGCGGGCACTTTCCACCTTGGCCTGAACCACAGGATTGGTGTAACTCACGGTTACATTCAGGCCAAGCGACTGCATTTCCTTGACCAAGACGTTGAACGATTCCGGGACACCGGCCTCCAGCGCGTGGTCGCCCTTGACCAAGCTCTCATAAATCCGGGTGCGCCCCTGGACGTCGTCGGATTTCACGGTGAGCAGCTCCTGCAACATGTAGGCGGCGCCGTAAGCCTCCAAGGCCCACACCTCCATCTCACCAAAACGCTGGCCACCGTACTGCGCCTTGCCCCCAAGCGGCTGCTGGGTGACGAGCGAGTACGGGCCCACGGCGCGGGCATGTATCTTGTCCGCCACCAAATGACCCAGCTTAAGCATGTAAGTGTACCCAACAACCGTTTCCTGATCGAACGGTTCCCCGGTCTGCCCGTCAAAAAGGCGTGTTTTTCCGTTGGACGGAAGCCCGGCTTCCTCAAGGTATTCCTTGATCCGATCCTCCTTGATGCCGTCAAAAACCGGTGTGGCGATCTTGATCCCGAGTTTCTCCGCCGCCCAGCCAAGGTGGCATTCGAACACCTGCCCGACATTCATTCGGGAAGGCACACCCAGCGGGTTGAGGATGAAGTCCACCGGCGTTCCATCCGCGAGATGAGGCATATCCTCCTCGGGGATGATCTTGGCGACAACACCCTTGTTGCCGTGGCGGCCCGCCATCTTGTCGCCCACTGAGAGCTTGCGCTTGGAGGCGATGAAAACCCGAACCGACTTGATCACACCCGAGTCGATCTCATCACCGGCGGCTACGCGAGTTGCCTGCGCCTTGTGCTTCTCCTTCAGGTCATCAAACTTCTTGGTGAAGCCACCGATGATCTCAAGGATCTTGTTCTTGATCGGGGACGGGTCAATGGAGATACGGTCATAGACCTGCGAAAGTTTGCGGAGCAGTGTCTTGGTGATTTTTCGGTTGGCGGGGATGATGACATCACCCGTCTCGGAGTTCGTGACATCCAGGGGAATTTTCTCGCCCAGAAGGATGTTACTCAGGTTCTCGGTCAAATGCTCGTAGAGGCCGTTAAGATCCTTCTTGAAATCATCCTCCAACTGCTTGCCCTGTTTCTTGGCTTCGCTCGCGGCAGTCTTGAGTCCCTTGTCGCCCTCCTTTTTGGAGGATATTTTCACGCCCATCACCTTGCCGGACACGCCCGATGGCACTTTCAGCGAGGAGTCTTTCACGTCGGCCGCCTTCTCTCCGAAGATGGCCCTCAGCAGGCGCTCTTCCGGAGCCAACTCGGTCTCGCTCTTGGGTGTGATTTTGCCCACCAGAATATCTCCCGGGCCGACCTCGGCTCCGACACGGATCACGCCGTCCACGTCGAGGTTGCTCAGGGCCTCCTCCCCAAGGTTGGGGATGTCCCGGGTAACTTCCTCCGGGCCAAGCTTGGTGTCGCGGGCGGTCACATCGTACTCGCCGATATGGATCGACGTGAAAACGTCATCCTTGACGATCCGCTCACTGATACAGATCGCATCCTCAAAGTTGTACCCGTTCCAAGGCATGTAGGCGACCAGCACATTCTTTCCGATGGCCAGTTCGCCACCTTTTGTGCAGGGCCCATCCGCTATCGAGTCGCCATTCTTAACCTTGTCCCCAACGGTGACCAGGGGCTTCTGGTTAATACAGGTGCCGGCATTGGACCGGTGATACTTGCGCATGGAATAGACCCAGCACCCCTCATCGGGGCGATGCTTAATCTTGCGCCGGTTCTCGGGCATTTTGCCCGTCTTGGTGACCACAATTTCGTCCGCGGTCACGGATGCCACCACCCCGTCTGCCTCAGCCAAGACCAGCGCGTGGGAATCCCTCGCCACCTTGGTTTCCATGCCCGTTGCAACGAACGGCGACTCGGTGATCAGCAACGGCACCGCTTGGCGCTGCATGTTCGACCCCATCAGGGCCCGGTTCGCATCGTCATGCTCGAGGAACGGAATCAAACTGGCCGCCACGGACACCAACTGCTTGGGCGACACGTCCATGTAATCGACCTTGTCCGGCAGCATGTCGACGAAGTCCGCCCGGAACCTGCAGGCCACCTGCTCGGTTGTGAATTTACCGCTGTCGTCGATGGGCTGGTTGGCCTGGGCAATAAAATATTTCTCCTCAAGATCGCCGGTCAGGTAGTGGACCTTGTTGGTCACCCTGCCCTTCACCACTTTCCGGTAGGGGCTCTCGATAAAGCCAAAGTCGTTCACACGGGCAAACGTGGCCAAGCTGGCGATCAAACCAATGTTGGGCCCTTCAGGGGTCTCCACCGGACAAATGCGGCCATAATGGGAGGGATGAACATCCCTGACCTCGAACCCGGCGCGTTCGCGGGACAAACCTCCCGGGCCAAGCGCAGACAGGCGGCGCTTGTGGGTCAATTCCGCCAGCGGGTTGATTTGATCCATAAACTGCGACAGCTGGCTTCGACCAAAAAAGTCGCGCACAACCGCCGACAGGGCCTTGGGATTGATCAGCTTGGCCGGCGTCATGGTGTCCAGCTCCTGATCGAAGAGCGTCATCCGCTCCTTGACCAAGCGCTCGGTGCGGGCCAGGCCAACGCGGCACTGGTTGGCCAAGAGCTCGCCCACGGTGCGGACGCGGCGACTGCCCAAGTGATCGATATCATCGATGGTGCCATCCCCCAGCTTGAGGCGGAGCAGATACTTGGTTGCCTCAACCAAGTCCTCCTTCATCAACGTGCGGGAGCCGTCATCCCCCTTGAGGCCAAGTTTCTGGTTCATCTTGTAACGGCCCACCCGGCCCAAGTCGTATCGCTTGGGATCGAAGAACAACCGCTTGACCAGTGCGCGTGCGTTGGCCGGAGTGGGCGGATCGCCCGGGCGTAGACGCTTGTAGATCTCCTTGAGAGCCTCCTCCTCATTATGCGCCGGATCCTTGGCCATGCAGCGTATGATCAAGCCGTCGTCACTGGACACGTCCACGATCTGGATTTTCTTGACGCCCAACTCGCTCACCCGCTTGACCACTGCCTTGGACAACGGCTCGAACGCACGGGCCACGACGATCCCCTTCTCGGGCTCCACCAAGTCGCTGATCAGCACCTTGTTCTCAAGGTCATCCATGCCCGCCGCCTTCTTGGTGGTAACCTCCACGATCTTGTAAAATGTGTTCAGCAGGGAAGCGTCGCTGCTGGTATCGGCTCCCTCCAGGAAATTTATGGCCCGGAGGAAGGTGGTGATCAGAAACTTGCGGCGGCGCTTTTTCCGGTCGAGATAGACATACAACATGTCGTTGGTGTCGAACTGGGCCTCGAACCAGGAACCCCGATCCGGGATGACCCGGAAGGAATGAAGCATCTTGCCGTTCGGATGCCGGGTGGCCTCGAAAGCAACACCCGGTGAACGGTGCAACTGGCTCACGATCACCCGCTCGGCGCCGTTGATGACGAAGCTGCCCTGCGGAGTGATGAGCGGCACCTCGCCCATGAACACTTTCTCCTCCTTGGTGCCCTTTTGATCCTTTAACCGGAAGAACACGTGCAGCGGTGCGCCATAGGTCTGTCCCTCGTCGATGCACTTGAGCCAGTCCATCTTCGGCGCGCCGATCTCATAATGGTTGTACTTGAGCTCGACCTTTTCGTCGTAGCTCGTCACCGGAAAAATTTCATTGAACACCGCCTCCAATCCCACGCTTTCACGCTTTTCCGGGCTGATTTCCGCCTGGAGAAAATCGTGGTACGAGTCCACCTGTATTTCAATCAGGTGGGGTGGAGTTATGATTTCCTTGATTTTGCCGAAGTTGATGCGGCTGTTCACTTTATTAGGCATCGATTATGTCGAGGGTTTGTCGGATCCGGTCGGTCACCGGGAGATTCATGGGCACACCAATTCGGGTAACACGCCCCCCACGCTTTTGGGAAACGTCTCCACGCTTTACAGACACTGGGTTTCTAAAACTGTTTAAATAAATATTTATTCTTATAAGGAAAGGCATCGGCCCGGGGGCGTTGCCGCCCCGGGCCTAAATGATGTTACTTGAGTTCGACGGCTGCGCCGGCTTCCTCAAGTTTTGCCTTGGCCGCTTCGGCCTCATCCTTGGACACGCCTTCCAAGACAGGTGTTGGGGCGCCTTCAACCAAGCCCTTCGCCTCGGCCAAGCCCAAACCGGCCTTGACCACACGAACCGCCTTGATGACTGCAATTTTCTTGCCGCCGTCACTTGTCAGCACGACATCAAATTCAGTCTGTTCCTCAGCCGGGCCGGCATCTGCGCTGTCCCCTCCGCCTGCAGCCGCAACCGCAACCGGGGCAGCAGCACTGACGCCCCATTTCTCTTCCAGTTCCTTGACCAGCTCAGCGGCCTCAAGGACCGTCAAACCGCTCAACTCTTTCACTATTTTTTCTATGTTTGCCATTTTTTCTTATTTCTTCGCCCCCGGAGCCCCGGGGATTTAAGTACGCAGACCGCGCACCGACGAGTTACTCTTGTGTTTCCTCCACGGCTTTGTCCGTGGAAAAATTCCAAATTCAATCAGCTCAGCCTTCTTCGCCAAACTTGGCCCTGACAATCCTTGCCAAGCTCGCGCTTGGCTCAACCAGGGTGCGCACCAGTTGCGCGGCTGGCGCCTGCAACGTGCCCAGCAGCTTGGCCCGCATCCCGTCCAGCGACGGCAGATCGGCCAGCATCTTGATCTGGTCGGCGTCAAGGCGGTCGTTGTCAAGAAAACCAAAATGCCACTCGGGCTTGTCAAATTCAGCGGTGAAATTCTTCAGGATTTTCGCGGCGCCGGTGATCTCTCCCTCGCCGGTGACGGCCGCCAGTTGGCCCGTCAGTTCTTGGCCAAGGTCTTCGATCCCGGCTTCGTTGACCGCCGTCTTGAAAATGGAGTTCTTGAAAACATGCACCTCGGCACTGGCATCGGCCAGGCGATTGCGCAGCTCTTCGAACTGGGCCACCTTTAATCCCTCATAGTTCACAACGATGAAGTAGGGACTGGCGTTCAACCGCTCAACGTACTCTCTTGTAATCAGCTTTTTTTCTTCACGCATGACTTGTTCTTTCGCTTTCGGTTCAGGCCACCTTCAATATTTCACGAACATCCAGTGGAATCCCCGGACTCATGGTTGAGGAGAGCACGCAGTTTTCAATGTACCGCCCCTTGGTCGCTGACGGCTTGGCCTTGATGATTGCATCGATGATGGTCATCGCATTTTCAACAATCTGTTCAGGCTTGAAGGATGTTTTAGCAGCCAAGACTTGGATGTTGGCTCCCTTGTCGAGTTTGTACTCCACTCGGCCGGCCTTGACTTCCTGAACGGCTTTGCCGGTGTCATCCGTCACGGTACCGACCTTGGGATTGGGCATCAGCCCGCGAGGCCCGAGGACTCGGCCCAGTTTGCGCACCTCACCCATGGCTTCCGGGGTGGCTATGGCCACGTCAAAACCGGTCCAGCCGCTGGTCACTTTCTCAATGAACTCATCAAAACCGACGAACTCCGCGCCGGCTGCCTTGGCGGCCTCTATCGCCCCGGCCTCCTTGGCAAAAACCAGAACCTTGACCTCCTTGCCGCTGCCGTTTGGCAGCCGGACGGTGCCGCGGATCATCTGGTCCGTCTTGCGCGGGTCAATGCTCATCTTGAAGGCGAGTTCGATCGATTCGTCAAACTTGGCCTTGGGGAACTTGCCGACCAAGTCGGCCGCCTCGGCAACGGAGTAACGCTTGCCGGGCTCCACCAGTTCCAGGGCTTTCCTGTATCGCTTGCTTTGTTTTTTTGGCATCGTTTTTGGCGCGGTGCAAACGGGCCGCAAGGCCCTCCCGCTGTTGGGGGTTAATTCTGGACTTCAAGCCCCATTGAACGGGCGGTTCCCGCTATCATGCGGGCGGCCATTTCCGGGTCACGAGCGTTCAAATCTTCTTTTTTGGCCTCAACGATCTCGAGCAGTTGAGCCTTGGTCACTTTGCCGACCTTTGTCTTGTTCGGCTCACCCGAGCCCGAGGCGATCCCGGCAGCCTTTTTCAACAACACCGCAGCCGGTGGTGACTTGGTGACGAAGCTGAAGGACTTGTCCTTATAAACCGTGATCACCACCGGGATGATCAGGCCGGCCTGGTCCTTGGTCACCGCGTTGTACTGCTTGCAGAACTCCATGATGTTCACGCCCTGCTGGCCAAGCGCGGGGCCGACCGGCGGAGCGGGGTTCGCCTGGCCCGCCGGTATCTGCAGCTTGATGTAGCCTGAAATTTTCTTTGCCATTGTTTTTGTTCCTAAAATTTATCGCTTGGCCAAGCGCCGCGCTCAGCCCCTGTCTACCTCCCAATACTCCACGTCCACCGGGGTGTCCCGGCCGAAAATGTTGACAGTCACCTTGAGTCGTCCCTTGTCCGGGTCGATCTCCTCCACGATGCCGTTGTTCCCCTCAAAGGCGCCGTGGTTGATCTTCACTGTTTCGCTCACTTCAAACTCCACCTTGGGCCGTTCCAAGTCCTCTGAATCCGCCATCCGCGTTTGGATGTCCTCGATCTCGGCATCCGGGGTCGGTTCCGGTCGATCCCCCCCGACAAACCCAATCGCTCCCGGCGTGTCCTTGATGAAGTTCAACGGCTCAGAGATGGTTTTGCGATCCTCATCCCGGAGTTGCATGTGGATGAACACGTACCCCGGGAAAAGTTTTTTTGTGGACACTTTCTTTTCACCGCCGCGCACATCCACCACCTTCTCCTTGGCCACAAACACATCCTTGATGTGCCCGCCCATTTCCTCCACATCAATACGCTTATTGATGCTGTCGAGCACTTTCTGCTCCTGCCCCGATAGGGTATGAATGATGAACCACTCGTGTGCCATAACCGATCAACTTAACCCTTGGCCCCACCAATCTTTTTCAACAGGATATCCTGAATCAGGAAGCCTCCCAAAATCCAATCAGCCAAAAAAGTGAACAAACCCAGCAGCCCCACCGCCACGAGCACCATCCATGTGGAGCCGCGAAGCTCATCGCGACTGGGCCAGGAGCACTTCAGTAATTCCTCGCGGGTTTGAAGAAAGAACACCCGGATGCGATCAAGCCAACCCGCTTTTTTGGCGATGGCCAAGGCGGCCAGAAGTACTACTCCCCCGATGATCCAGCTTACAGGCAGTGGACTGCTCACCGCCAGGCCGGGCACGGGCTGCCCCACGGTGGCGGTTGTTTGAAGCGCATCTAAATTGCTGTTCGTTTCGTTCATGTTGCGAACTTTCTTTCTTTGTCAGTTCTCCCGGAACTTGGCGGAGGGGGAGGGATTCGAACCCCCGGAAGCTTTCGCTTCAACGGTTTTCAAGACCGCCGCATTCGACCACTCTGCCACCCCTCCGGTTTGGGGTTGGTTTCAATCGATTGGCAGGGCGGGAGGGATTCGAACCCCCAACAGACGGTTTTGGAGACCGTTGCTCTACCAATTGAACTACCGCCCTACTCAGGGTTTGTATCCTCCCCGCGCGCGACTCCATGTCGCCCGCGAAAAAATAGATTACTCGACGACCTCGGCCACACGGCCCGAGCCGATTGTACGGCCACCCTCGCGAATAGCGAAAGTAAGCCCCTGCTCCATCGCGACCGGCTTGCCGAGTTCCACAGCCACCGTCACGCGATCTCCCGGCATCACCATCTCGATGTCACCTTCCAACGTCAAGGAACCGGTCACATCCGTAGTCCTGAAGTAGAACTGCGGGCGGTAATTGGTGAAGAACGGCGTGTGTCTTCCACCTTCCTCCTTTGTCAGGACATAGACCTCGCCCTTAAACTTGGTGTGCGGCTGGATCGTGCCGGGCTTGGCCAAGACCTGGCCGCGCTCCACTTGATCCTTCTTGATACCGCGCAAAAGCACGCCGACATTCTCACCGGCGCGAGCTTCATCCAGCAATTTGCGGAACATCTCGAGGTCGGTTGCGACGGTCTTTTGAACATCCCGCAAACCCACAATCTCGACCTCATCCATCTTCTTGATGATGCCGCGCTCAACACGACCGGTCACCACGGTGCCGCGGCCCTCGATGCTGAACACATCCTCAATGCACATCAGGAACGGCTTGTCCTCTTCACGAACCGGATCGGGAACGCCGTTGTCACAAGCTTCCAGCAACTCGCCAATGGCGTTCACCCACTTCTCCTCGCCGTCTAAAGCACCTTGAGAACTGGCCTGAATAATCGGGGTGTCCTTGTCGAAATCGTATTTCTCGAGCAGATCCTTGATCTCCTCCTCGACGAGCATCAACATTTCCTCGTCGTCAACGAGATCACACTTGTTCAAGCAGACCACGATGGCGGGAACACCCACCTGCTTGGCCAGCAAAACGTGCTCCCTGGTCTGTGGCATCGGGCCTTGTGAGGCGTCCACCACGAGAATGGCTCCGTCCATCTGGGCGGCACCCGTGATCATGTTCTTCACATAGTCAGCATGGCCCGGGCAGTCAACGTGCGCATAATGGCGCTTTTCGCTCTCATACTCCACATGCGACACCGCGATGGTCACCGTCTTGGATTCATCACGAACAGTACCACCCTTGGTGATATCCGCATAGGAGATGGGGGTCGCCATCCCCTTTTTTGACTGCACCTCGACGATAGCTGCCGTGAGGGTCGATTTGCCGTGGTCAACATGACCAATGGTACCGATATTTACATGGGGCTTTTTGCGTTGGAACTCTTCTTTTGCCATTCGATTATTTTTTGTTGGTTAGTTCGTTATACTTGCTAATAAACAAATTCTTAGTGGAGCCCATGACCAGGTTTGAACTGGTGACCTCATCCTTACCAAGGATGTGCTCTACCAACTGAGCTACATGGGCATCGAGCGACGTAGCCGCCTGCCTTTCAAGCCCGCCTGTAAAATCAAAAACTCATTTGCTTCCATGTTTCCATCCTAAACAACTGAAAGCAAATGACTTAGCGATTTGTTTGCGCCCCAAAAGGGAAGGGAATTTAGTTGCCCTCCTAACCCTAGTCAACGATTTTTTTGAATTAGCTCAAAAATAATCGCTCAAACAGGGCTTTTTATGTTCACCCAAGCGTGAACATGCGGGTCGCCCCGGAAAAACCACAGGCAGTTCGGCCCCTCTATCTGCCAAACATCCCATATTTTGTCGTTACCGACGTCGTGATTCTTGTAAAATGCCAAGTGCAAGTGGTCAAAACCGCCTGCGTCAACCATCTTCAACGCCTCTTTGGCGTCTTTTTCCCGGAACATCGCCAGCAAATCAGCCATCGTTTTGCGCACTTGGCCCTTTTGATCGCTGCTTAATTCCGACACTGGGATTCCCGGCAAACCATGCTTTTTGCCGCTCAACGCCACCGTCTTGGTTCCCTGCTCGCCCCGGCTTTTGCCCAAGAGGGCCATTTTCCGCTGCTTGCCGTCCATCATCGCAAACACTTTGTTGGCCTGCTTGGCCTGATACCAATAGACGTTGCCGGGATGATCCGGCGCTTCGTTGAAGGCCCGCGCGGCGTGCCCGTAAAAGATCGGCCCGCCAAACGCCTCTCCCTCCACTGAGTCGCCGTCGCAGCGCCGGGTGCAGTGCCGTCCGGTCAGCACAAACTCGAACTTGCCGGTGTTCGGCTGGCCAAACAAAGCCACCGACGTGCTCTCGAACCCTTCATCCCCGGAATCATGCCGCACTTGGCCAAGCACGGTCTCGGCGTATTGCTCGCTGTGCAATTTCAAGAAAATCTCCTTCACCAGCGCCTGCTGTTCACCGGTGAAAATCTCGCCGATGCTCTTTTTGGTGATGTGCCAGTTGTTGTCGACTTTTTCGCGCAACGGGTGCTCGAACGGAAAGGCCACCACTTTCTTTTGGCTGTCGTTGAGACTGCCGAACAGTTGGGCCACCAGTGTCTCGGTGTCGGCCTTCTTTTTCGCCGCCTGGCCAAGCGGCGCTGCGGCCAGGGCGGCGGTGCCAAGTGCAGCGCTCTTCACAAAACGCCGCCGATCCATCGTCGGCAGGCAGTCCGGACATTCGTTGAGTATTTCGATTTTCATGGCTTTTATTGACGGTGACTCTGCGTACGGCGAAAACTCGCACATCCCTTGGCCAAGTCAACCCGGAATTGTCACGCTTGGCCAAACGGACATTTTCCTGTGCGACGATGGCCCGTGGTGGCACACT
>Ga0257112_10000789_pt1 | contig 12417 bp, 12 predicted proteins | sample LP_taG_5_FD_191565 | JGI IMG/M metagenome (GOLD analysis project Ga0257112, IMG submission 191565) | Marine microbial communities from Northeast Subartic Pacific Ocean, Canada - LP_J_2015_P26_1000m | ecosystem: Environmental > Aquatic > Marine > Oceanic | place: Canada: Northeast Subartic...
ACCGTGCTGCCTCTGCTAACCGAACTAATTCACTTTCTTTTTTGTTTATCACTTTATTTAATGTATCAACAGGTACTTTCACGATTTCCTTCATTGGCAATTCAAACTGTGATTTTTGATCTGGTGACATAACAATAGTAATGATCACATAAAGAGAATATACGAGCGCTAATGGAATGAAAAATCGATCTAGCTTCTGCCAGATTGCCACTAAAACTAACGCGATGAAAATGATTGTTATAGGCAGAAAATTTGGGTCGTTCAGAAGGTGTTTAAACATATTATTGTTTAATATTTTGTCTGTTGCAATATCCAATTAAGGTAATACCTGTTAGCATGAAGCCTACTATTAATTTTTGTGAGATGACTTCAGCCTTGAATTCATTCGCAAATAATACCGAGTTATAATTGAAATCAGATAATAATATATATACTAACGTTCCAATAGCAATCAGCAAGTGTGCTAATGATAACAAGTTCGATGATTTGTCTTTCTTATAGTAAACAATAGCATATAATAATGAAGAACCAAAAAAAAATCTGAATAACCATTCAGCAAACATAATATGATCTTTCAAATTCACATTTGCTGGGGTCAATGCTACACCTATAAAGCATAAACTGCTGCACATGCCAAAAAACGTCCCCAGTTTATACATATTCCCTGTTAAAGCAAACTTTTTCTTATAAAATGAATATGTACCATAAAAGTATAAAAAGAACGCACAGGTCATTATTGCAAAAGCGAGAATAAAGAAGGAAAATGATAATAAGTTACTTGCTCCCGAAGTGGAAACTGTACGGCCTAGATCACTAATATAATTTTCTGAAAAAATATATCCTACTGTATTAGGATCCTTTTCTGTTCCTCCAGGAAAAACTTGCATTGCTAATAAGAGCAATAAAACAAATGCTACAATTGACAGCAACGGCAATTTGATGACAGTAAAACGTGGATTATTTAAAAATACATTCATTTTTATAATAATTTGATAATTTTTGATAAGGAATGTAATAAAACATCCCGCGATCTTGCGGGATGTTTTTCGTCGGAGCGGCGAGATTTGAACTCGCGACCCCTGCAACCCCATTGCAGTGCGCTACCGGGCTACGCCACGCTCCGATCTAACCATTATGTATAAAGTCCAAAATGGACTTTAATTCCTGCTTAACTTTATTTAGAATTTCAGATCTTTTTTCCGTATTAACCAACGGTCGATCCACTCTTTCTTCCATCTCTTTTCCGGAATTCAATAAAGTTATGGCTCCTTTAATAGTAAATTTACTGTTATAAAGGAGATCCTTTATTTTTTTGACAATTTCTATATCTTCTTGTCGATATGTCCTATTTCCTGCTCTGTTTTTTGGGGGTGACAGTTGCTTGAATTCAGTTTCCCAATAGCGAAGAACATAAGGTTTCAGTTTAGTTAGCTTGCTTACTTCCCCTATGGAATAGTATAATTTCTTGATCTGTTTCGGAGTTGATCCCATTGGAATCTCTATTTAAAGCGTTACTTTAAATTAATGCAGAGATACCGTCGGTGCAAAGAGTTTAAATCAATTCTTTAAAGCCTTTTCTGGTTGTGTATATTTTAAACCAAATGCGTCAGCTACACCTTTATGAGTTACCTGTCCATTCATTATATTTAATCCTTGTAACAAAGACCTATCATTTTGCAGAGCATTAAGGATTCCATCATTTGCTAATTTTTGAATGTATGGATTAGTAGCGTTTGTTAAAGCTATTGTAGAAGTATACGGTACAGCACCGGGCATGTTTGTCACACAATAATGAATAATATCGTCCACTTCATAAATTGGTTCTTCGTGCGTTGTTGGTTTGCATGTTTCAATACAACCGCCCTGGTCAACGGCTACATCCACAATGACTGATCCTGGACGCATTAATTTCAACATATCACGCGTGACTAGTTTTGGTGCTTTTGCACCGGGAATCAAAACAGCGCCAATGAGTAAATCTGTCTGTTTTAAATGTTCACGGATATTGAACTGATTGCTATAAATCGTGCGCACATTTTTAGGCATAATTTCGTCTAAATATCGTAGTCGGTTTAAATTAACATCCAGAATAAAAACATTGGCGCCAAGGCCGGCTGCAATAAGGGCAGCATTTGTCCCAACTATTCCACCGCCTAAAATGGTAACTTTAGCAGGTTCCACACCAGGTACGCCACCTAAAAGAATACCTCTGCCACCCTTCACTTTTTCAAGAAACTTCGCACCTTCCTGAACAGACATACGTCCGGCTACTTCGCTCATAGGTATCAACAAAGGTAAACTGCCATCTTTTGCCATGATAGTTTCATATGCTATAGCTGTCGCTCCTGTTTCCAAAAATAATTTTGTCAATTCTTCAGAAGCAGCAAAATGAAAATAGGTGAACATAGTTAAATCAGAAGAACACAAGGCTATTTCTTCTGTTTGTGGTTCTTTAACTTTTACCACCATTTCCACATTGTCAAATATTTCATTGGGGGAATCGACGATACGGCAATTGACTACTTCATAATCAGAATCAGAAAAACCGCTGGATAATCCAGCGGTTTTTTCTATTAAAACATCATGACCTAGCTGTGTCAAATCCAAGGCAATCCCCGGAGTCACTGCTACACGGTTTTCATTTTGTTTTATTTCTTTTGGAACACCAATGAGCATTTATCTGCGATGTCCTCTATTTCGGTCTTTTCTGAAGCCACCACTGCGTCTGCCGCGGCTGTTTGATTCCCTAGGAGGACGCTCTACATAACCTTCTGGTTTAGGAAGTAAGGCTTTACGGCTGAAATCAAGCCTGCCCTGATCATCAACTTTGATTAGTTTTACGCGGATATCATCACCTGATTTTACCACATCTTCTACTTTCTCTGTACGTTCCCAGTTTAATTCAGAAATATGAACTAGTCCTTCACGTCCTGGAACGAATTCAACGAAAGCTCCAAATGTCATCAATCGAGTAACAATGCCATCAAATTCCTGACCCACCTCAGGTTCAAATGTGAGCGCTTTTACGAGTTCAATCGCATCATTGCATTTATCGGCTTTGGCACCAGCAATGGTTACATTTCCATCATCATCTACATTAATTTCACATTCCGTATCTTCAATGATCTTTTTGATGTTTTTACCACCTGGGCCGATTAATGCACCGATTTTTTCAGGATTAATAGTAATCGTAAAAATCCGTGGCGCATATTGCGATATTTCATTAGCCTCTGGTAATGCTTCATCCATTAAGTTTATAATGTGCAAACGACCTTCACGAGCTTGTTCTAATGCTTGCTTCATCAATTCGAAGGATACTCCTTCAATTTTCAGATCTAATTGAATCGCAGTAATTCCTTCGGCTGTACCGGCAATTTTAAAGTCCATATCACCTAAATGATCTTCGGCGCCAAGGATATCACTTAAAATTGCATTACGTTTTCCATCCGTTATTAACCCCATTGCAATGCCTGCAACATGGCTTTTTAATGGTGCCCCAGCATTCATCAATGATAATGAGCCTCCACAAACAGATGCCATTGAAGACGATCCGTTAGATTCCATTATTTCAGAAACGATTCGAATTGTATATGGAAAATCATCATAATCCGGAAGCACAGGTTTAATTGCGCGCTGTGCTAAATTTCCATGACCAATTTCACGACGATTTGTAAATCCAATTCGTCCAACTTCACCCACACAATATGGAGGGAAATTGTAATGAAGATAATAATTCTTTTTATAATCTTCATCCATGCTGTCAATGATCATTTCTGATCTTTTAGATCCCAAAGTTGTAACAACCAGCGCCTGTGTTTCTCCACGAGTAAATAAGGCCGATCCATGAGTACGGTTTAAGATTCCGGTCTCAATTGAAATCGGTCGAATTTCAGTTGAAGATCGACCATCGCTTCTTTTTCCTGTAGCAAGAACTTGCTCACGAAAAGCATCTTTAAAGCGATCGCTGATTATGGATATAATTGTTTTCTCTTCTTCTGGAAACGATTCTTCTAATGCTTCAAGAATAGAATCTCTCATTGAATCTTTAGCGTCTGATCTTTCATGCTTATCTGCAATATTGACTATATCAGAAATTTGATTTCCAATTTTTTCATCAATCGCTGCCACCATCGTTTTATCTGGTTCAGGGCAAACAAATTTAACTTTTTGTATATCCATTTCAGATAGCAATTCATTTTGCAGATCTATGATTTCTTTAATTGCGCCATGAGCGTGTTTTAAAGCATCCAGTATTTCAGCTTCGGTTGCACCTTCAGCTTCACCTTCAACCATTACAACAGTTTCCTGATTTCCTGAAACAATCATTTCTATATTAGAATCCAATAGATCCGTACGAGTTGGATTGATAACGAATTCGCCATCTTTTCTTCCAACGCGGACAGTTGCAAGAGGACCATTCCATGGAATGGTAGACGCCATTAACGCTGCGGATGCTCCCACACCTGAAAGCGTATCAGCCATATTTTCGCCATCACTCTGTAAAACAGTTATTATGATTTGGACTTCATTTTTAAATCCTTTAGGAAATAAGGGCCTAATGGGGCGATCAGTCAAACGACTTGTCAATACCTCATGTTCAGCAGGTCTTGCTTCCCTTTTGAAAAAACCGCCAGGGATTTTCCCACCAGCATAATGTTTTTCACGATATTCCACTTGCAGAGGGAAATAATCAATGTCTTCTCGTGGTTCTTTTGACGAATTCACTGCTGCTAAAATCACAGTTTCCCCATAGGTTACCATTACGGAACCATTACTTTGACGGGCAACTTTACCCGTTTCTAATCGCATAGTTTTTCCTGCGATTTCTCTTTCTTTACTTATCATCTTCTTTTCTTATCCTCTTATTTTCAATTCCTTTACCAAACTCATATAACCTTCAGGATTACTGCGGCGCAGGTACTTCATTAGTTTCTTTCTCTTGGATACTAGCATTACCAATCCACGACGTGAATGATGGTCTTTTTTATGCTGTTTGGCATGTTCCGTCAGTTCACGGATACGCTTGGTCAGCAATGCAATCTGGGTGTTAGCAGAACCGGTATCGGTTTCATGCTTGCCAAATTGATCTAATATCTCTTTTTTTTCTTCTTTTGTTATTGACATAATTTCTCCTATAAATATTTTTGCAATAATTGATTGCAATAACTTTTATCTTTTTTCAATTGCTGTACTAAATGGTCAGCATTATCAAATTTTTGTTCATCACGAATACGTTCCAGGAATTCTATTTCAATCTCCCGATTATATAGATTATTGATATCTTCCGCAAAAAAGTGAATTTCAGCAACAAAATTCTTTTCATTAAACGTCGGGCGAACACCTAAGTTACACATTCCATATTGTGAATTACTATTAATCCTACCTCTGCAAAAATAGACTCCATTTTTAGGAAAAAGCTGGTTTTCTTCTATCGGAATAAAGTTTGCAGTAGGAAAAGTCATCTTCTTACCTCGTCCTGCACCATGAACAACTTTTGCTTTAAAGCCATACACCCATCCTAATTCAAACGATGCACGACGAACAAAACCCTCATTAATTAACTGGCGGATATGTGAACTGGATAAGATAACAGCAGCATCAGCTACTGCTTCAACGACTTTACATGTAAAATCTCTGCTCTTGCTGTAATTTATTAAGAATTGCGGTGATCCTTCTCGTTTATGGCCAAAATGATGATCATGGCCAATAATAATATGTTCAGGGTTAAAATTGTTAATGACAATTTCTTCCATAAACACATGAGCCGTGATTTTGGAAAAATCTTCTGTAAATGGAATTACCAAAACCTTATCTACATGCAATTTTTCTAGCAAGGATAGTTTTTTACCCAGTGAAATTAAAAGTGATAACTTACTGCCTTTATCAAGAATATGGCGTGGGTGGGGATCAAAAGTGATCACAACAGACTGGAGATGCTGCAATTGAGCCTGTGACACCACTTTCTTAACGATTTCTTGATGTCCTCTATGCAAACCATCAAAAGAGCCAATAGTTAGTATTGATCTACCTTCGCTTTTAATGTTTTCAAGGTTTGTTAAAACATCCATTTTTTTCCAATTCGTTTATCCGGATGGTTTCATTGAGCGTATAATCACCGACTTTGACCCGCTTTAAGGCAATCAAGTGTCCCACTGTGCCAAGCTTTTCAGCAATATCACTGCCTAAAACACGTATATAAGTGCCTTTTGAGCATTTTACTCTGAATGACAACAGAGGTGAAATAAAATCATTTAACTCAATTTCGAATATGTTGATAGAACTTGGTTCACGTTCAACTTCAATATTTTTTCTGGCCAACTTATACAATCGTTGCCCATTTACTTTTTTAGCTGAATACATGGGTGGTGTTTGTAATTGCTCACCGACAAAAGTTTTCAACACAGCATCGACTTTTTCAGTCGCAAGTTGAGGAATTTCTTTTTTTTCAATCACTGAACCTTCAAGATCAAGAGTATCTGTTTTTGTACCGAGCATTAATGTTGCTTCATATACTTTATCAGAACCGGAAATTGTAGTTAATTGCTTCGTATCAGGGCCAGTTCCTAATACTAGCACTCCTTCTGCAAATGGATCCAAAGTACCTGCATGACCTACTTTTTTATCTTTTATAATCGCTCTCACTTTTTTAACCACGTCAAAGGATGTGCACCCTATTGGTTTGTATATATTTAAAATCATGATTTTCCAGTATTTAAATCTTTCATTACTTCCAACATATGCTCTTCATGCTTAATGTCTTCATCCTGATAAAATTTTATTTTAGGAGTATATTTCATTCTTATTTCTTGACCCAAATATTTACGATATGCTTTTGACAATTTGTTTAATTCTTTATTAATAGTATCTTCTGGCATCTTATTATTTATTACACTGTAAAACACTTTACTGTGTCGTATGTCTGGTGATATTTCAACACGTGTAAACGTAATGAAACCCAGATGAGATATATCTATATGCTTTATAGTGATTTCGCCCAGAATTTGCTGAATCTGAAGGCTAACGCGGTCTGTGCGTTTAAACGGTCTTTGATACGTCAAGCTGTTTCAAGTGTCCGCTTTATATGTTCGATTTCATAAACGACGATCTTATCACCCTCTTTGAATTTTGAAAATTCATCGACACCTATTCCGCATTCCATTCCTTCTTTAACTTCCTTCGCATCGTCTTTAAAACGCTTAAGTGAGCTTACAATGCCTTCATGGATAACCTCTTCATCACGGATTATTCTTGCCTTTTCACCTCGTTTTATTAATCCTTCTTCTACTTTACTACCAGCTATATAACCAAGCTTTGGAACTTTAAATATTTCTAATACAGAAGCCCGACCAATAATATTTTCGACTTGCTCTGGTTCTAATAGTCCTTCTAAAGCCAGTTTAATGTCTTCAACAGCGTTATAGATTACAGTATAAGAGCGGATTTCGACACCCTCTTGATTGGCAAGCAGCTTAGCATTTGAATTTATCTGTACATGAAAACCAATTACAACGGCATTGGAAGCTGCAGCCAGAAGAACGTCTGATTCTGTGATCATACCAACGGCTTTATGGATTACTTGAATGCTGACTTCTTCGTGTTCAATCTTCTCTAATGTTTCCGCTAATGCTCCAATTGAGCCATCTACATCACCCTTAATTACTAATGGTAAAGTTTTGATCGAACCGTCTTTAATCATTTTTGACATTGCATCAAGGGACTGCATGGAAACTTTTTTGTGTTCGATTTCCCGTTTCATACGCTGTCGCTCTGAAGTGATGCGTTTTAAATCTTTTTCATTTTCAAATACTAAAAATATATCTGCTGCTTGGGGAACCTTTTCAAATCCTAGAATCTGTATAGCTTCAGATGGTCCAGCTTGTTTAATACGCTGATCACGCGCATTCATCATTGCCCTGACTTTTCCTGAATAATTTCCGCAAATGAAAGGATCGCTTATTTTAATTGTTCCTTTTTGAATAAGAACAGTTGCCATGGCACCATGGCCTTTATCCAATTTTGAATCAATAACAGTCCCCCGGGCGTGTGTGTCAGGATTGGCCTTAAGTTCAAGCACTTCTCCTTCCAATAGAATGGAGCTCAAAATATCTTCTATTCCTTCCCCTGTTTTGGCTGAAATAAGCACGGCCTGAATCTTACCACCCCAATCTTCAACCAATACATCATGTTCAGATAATTCCCGCTTTACGCGATCAGGATCTGCTTCAGGTAAATCCATCTTATTGATGGCAACTATAATGGGAACATCAGCAGCTTTTGCATGATTAAAAGCTTCGATTGTTTGAGGCATGACACCATCATTCGCAGCTACAACTACTACAACAATATCTGTAACTTGTGCTCCTCTTGAACGCATGGCAGTAAATGCTTCATGACCTGGCGTATCTAAAAAAGTAATTTCCTTACCATTTTCTAACTCAACCATATAAGCACCAATGTGCTGTGTAATACCTCCTGATTCACCAGCCACAACATTGGTTTTTCTGATATAATCCAGTATAGATGTTTTGCCATGGTCAACATGGCCCATGATTGTTACAACCGGAGGACGATGAATGGCCTTTTCTATATCTTCTTCTGTTTCTTCAAATGTAAATAATTCTTCACCTATATCCGTTATTTTTTCAGCAATAAAACCACATGAGTCTGCTAGAAGTTCAATTAATTCCCAATCCAATCTCTGGTTGATAGTGACGAGTTTGCCTAAACCAAGACATTCTTGAATAATATCGCTGGAATTCACATTGAAGATCTTGCTTAATTCATCAATATTTGAAAATTCAGCAACATGAACTGTTTGTTTGGTGTCTTCAGTTTCTTCTGCAATGGTTGGTTTATCCTTTTTATACTGTTTTTTCTTTGATTTAGTATCAATTTTGGAAAGGGTTTGCCTGACAGCATCTTTAACACTTTTCTGTACTTTTTCTTCTTTTTTATCAGTGATTTTTTTCTTGAAACGTGATGTCTGTCCGATTTGAGATTCGATTTCAGAAATATCAATTTTTCTTAATAGTTGTTTTTTTGGTTTCTCTACTTTCTTTTTAGTTTCCTTGGTTATCTTTTCATCTTCCAGTTTTTTATGATTGTCTTCTTCGAATTTATGCCTTGCTTCTTCAACAGCTTTAATTTTTTCTTCTTTCTCCAGTTTTCTTTGATCGTCTAAAGAAAGGAGATCTAATTTTTTCGTTATTTTTTGCTGTTCAACAATGCGTGTATGATGAATCTCTCTGCGTACCTTTTCTTTTCTATAACGATCCACAGATTCCTTATCTTTCGAAAATTCTGAATCTATTAGAATCAATGTATCTTCATCGAGAGGTGACATATGACTCGAGACTTCTACACCCTTATCCTTGAGAAAATTCAATATATCTGTATGAGAAATATTGAATTCTTTCGCTATTTGGAATATTCGTTTGGATCGATTAGCCATTTAACCGGCCTCTTCAACTTCCTCATTTTCTTCTATGACTTCAGCTTGATCTTTTACACCTTCATTAGCATCAGAATCGTTTACTTCTACTCTTTCACCATTTTCAGTCGCTTCCTCAACATTATCTTCAGTAGAAATTTCTTCTACGACTTCAGTTTCAGAAATGCTTAAAGCATTTATTTCTTCAAGAATCTTTTTTAATTCAATATCTTCATCTTCAGTTTCTTCTTCAACCCGTTCTATAAAATTTTGTACAATCAGGTAACACAGCTCCAAATTTTCATCATTAATCACTTCAATCGCTAACAACTTTTCTTCATCAGCATCCAATAAATCTGAAACAGCTTTGATTCCTTTATCATCCAAAGGAGTAATTAAATCTTCAGGAAAATCAGGTACATCTGCTAATACTGTCGCTTGATCTTTTTGCTGCCGATCATATTGTTGTTTACCGAATGCATCGATTCTGAAACCTGTTACTCTTGAGGCGAGGTTTATATTGACACCGCTTCGTCCTATGGCAAATTCAAGTTCATCATCATTGAACAACGCAACACAATATTTACGTTCATCATCAATATAAAGGTCAATTGGTTTCGCTGGCGATAATGCCCTGGAGATTAAAATTTCAGGTTGTTCGCTTTGGTTGATAATGTCAATTTTTTCATTATTTAACTCTCTTACGATAGCTTGAATTCTGCTGCCGCGCATACCAACACAGGCCCCAACAGGATCTATACGTCTGTCTTGGGATTTAACAATAATTTTTGATCTTTCTCCTGGGTGACGGGCTATAGCCATTATTTCAATTATTCCATCATCAATTTCCGGAACTTCCATCTCAAACAATTTGTGAAGGAAATGGTTATCACTCCTTGACACAATAATTTCAGGTCCACCAGGATTTACTTCTACTGATTTCACAATAGCTCTAACGGTATCTCCACGGCGATAGCGCTCAGAGTAAATCTGTTCATTTTTAGGCAAACGCAATTCAGCTTGTTCTATATTGATGAATACATTATCACGCTGGACTTGGTGAACCACACCAATCACGATTTCACCAATACGTTGTGAATAATCTTCATAAATATAATGCTTTTCAACGTCTTGTAATTTCTGGTTGAAAAACTGCTTGGCAGTATTGATCATGCGCCTGCCAAATATTGTTGGATCTATAATTTCGACAAAAATATCACCAACTTCAAAGTTTTCTCCTGGCATTTCATTATTGGCTTCCTCCAGTAAAATCTCCAATACAGGATCTTCAACATCATCTACAATTTCTTTTTCCACATAAATTTCTATTTCGCCCTTATCAATATTCACGATAACATCGCAATTAGAATTGTCGCCGCGTTCTTTCTCGACAATATGCATGAATAATTGTTCAAGAATGCTTCCTAACTCTGATCGATCTACATTCTTTTCTCGTGCTATTTCCGCAAAATATTCTATCAGTTCTCGATTAATCAAAATTCCCCCGTATCAATTAAATTGAACGATTACTTTTGCTTGTAAAATATTTTCTAATACCAATTGAAATTGGCCTTTATACTTATTTTTTAGATACAAAATACCGTCACTGAAACCTACTAATTCTGCTTCTGTATGTTTTTGATTACCATTTTTATCGTAAGTCAAATTCAACATACGGCCTACATTTTTTCTATATTGAAACGGCTGCTCCAATGGTTCAGAAAGTCCTATTGTTGTCACTTCTAACGATGCTCCATCAGGATAATATTCATCCAACAATCCTGAATTTTGAATTGATTTAGCAATCTCTGTAGTTTCATCGATTGAAATAGATTCTTCTGCATCAACAAAACACCGTACCAACCTCCTGTGTGGATCTTCTTTAATATCCATCAAAAAGACTCCTCCAGGGAGCAGTTGTTTTATTTCATGCTTTAAATCATCCATGTCTAAACATACGAAAAGTGGGCCGTGAACCCACTTTTCGGCGGAAAAAATAAGACTTATCGCTGTTGTTTACAAGGTTATTGTTCGTCGGAAACGACTGTGTGGAGGCGCCCTAATATTTCTTGTGCCCTACTATGTAAATCTGAACGTTTATCGTATTTTTCATGAATAGACTCAGCTAATTCCAAAGCATCTTTATAGTTCCTAATGTTTATATAGTGTTCAGCAAGTACCATAGAGTATTTATCTTTTTCAGGTTCATTCAAGGCGTATTGAATGGCCTGTTTAATATGATCTGCAATTGATTCAGTATATCCATTTATTTTTTCAATATCAGCCATCATCATTAATGCCCCAGCATGAAATTCCTCTGTTGGATCGTCAAGAAAATCCTGTAGATTTGATTCAGCAGTTAAATAGTCTTTTTGTTCATAGTATAAACGTGCAAGCATGAATAAACTGCGTTGTGCAGCTTCGGACCCTGAATAATCATCAACAAGAAGTTCTAATTGCAACAGACCATTATCTCTATCACCTATACTTAAATTCACGAATGCTTTGCCTAAGGCTGCTTCAGAAGCTTCTTTTTCTGCTTTCGAATTTTTATTAAGTATAAGAACAATAACTACAACTGCAACAATGCCAACTCCTATACGAGTAATTAGCTGTTTGTTTTCTTCAAAATATTCTTTGGCTTTATATATACTTTCCAAAAAAGGATCATGTTTAATTTCTTTTTTAGTGATTTTCTTTCTTGCTTTTAGCATTAATAATTATTCTCCATTTTTATAAAACTTGATCGTGCCCACAAGAGGATTCGAACCTCTGGCCTACTGCTTAGGAGGCAGTCGCTCTATCCTGCTGAGCTATGTGGGCGTTAAATGCGGTGGCAAAATTACAATGTTTATAATGAGGGTAAAAGTTCGAATTCTATTCTGATCTAAGATCCCTGTTCATGAGTTCACTGACGGACTCAAGAGGATCTTTATTATTATAAAGAACATTATATACTGCGCAAGAAATAGGCATATCAACATTGT
>Ga0257112_10000790_pt1 | contig 12415 bp, 8 predicted proteins | sample LP_taG_5_FD_191565 | JGI IMG/M metagenome (GOLD analysis project Ga0257112, IMG submission 191565) | Marine microbial communities from Northeast Subartic Pacific Ocean, Canada - LP_J_2015_P26_1000m | ecosystem: Environmental > Aquatic > Marine > Oceanic | place: Canada: Northeast Subartic...
AACCCGGTTATTGCCTCAGTTATTGAAAATAGCCCAGCAGAGAAGGCAGGCCTTAAGTCTGGAGATACTTTATTAACAATAGATGACATAGAGATTAAGGGTCTTGAGCAGTTTGTAGAATTAGTTTTTAGTAGGCCAGGCAAAGTTGTTGATATTGAAATACTAAGAAATGGAGAGGTTTATCTTACTGAGGTAAATCTAGGTGTTAAGGAAGATGATTCAAGTAAAGGCTTTATAGGGATTGGGACAACAATAGATAAAGAACAAATCAAACAATACTTAGCAGTTGAGAAGTATTCATTCCCTCAAAACATAACCATGGCTATTGATCAAACAAATGAAATGATTGTTCTAACGCTTAATATGTTTGGAAAAATGATAACAGGTCAGATTTCTGGAAAAAATTTAAGTGGCCCTGTAGGGATTGCCAAGGACGCAGGTGCTGTTGCAAAAAGAGGTTTGATTGCCACATTATCTTTTATGGCAATAATTAGTATTAGTTTAGGTATTTTAAACTTGTTACCTGTTCCCGTTCTTGATGGCGGTCAAATTGTTTTTGTTCTAATAGAAAAAATAATTAGAAGACCGCTTCCAGAGAAAATCCAAATTATTTTTCAACAGCTTGGAGTAGGTGCATTATTATTCCTTATGGTCTTTGCGTTGTACAATGATCTAACAAGAATTTTCAACTAAAAAAATATACATAACAATGAGAATAAGATTTCTAATCATTTTAATCGCATGCTTGTCTTTTACTTATGTAAAAGCAGATGAGGATTTCATTGTTAAAGATATAAAGATTGAGGGATTACAGAAAATATCAGAAGGTGCATTACTTAATTATTTACCTGTCAATATTGGAGATACAATTGATGATCTTAAGGTGAAAGAGTCAATTCGATCAGTCTATTCAAGTGGTTTTTTTAAGAATATTGAGTTTAGAAAAGACGTCTCAGGCGTGCTTATTATTTCGGTCTTAGAAAGACCGTCTATTGCTTCAATTACCTTTGATGGTAATAAGGACATTAAAACAGAAGATCTGGAAGAATCACTAACTAATATAGGCTTTAAGGTAGGGCGTAATTATGACCCTTCAATACTTGATGAAATAGAAAGATCATTGATTGACCAATATTTTAGCTTTGGTAAGTACAGTGCAAAAGTTAAAACCACCGTTGAAGATTTACCTGGTAACACTGTTACTGTTAGGGTTGATGTCAATGAAGGAGATCGAGCACAAATTCGACAAATCAATATAGTCGGAAATAGAATTTTTTCTGATGAAGATTTATTAGAGAGATTAAAGTTAAAAATGCCTAATTGGATGTCTTTTATTAATCAAGATGACCGATATTCTAGGGAAGATCTTCAAGGTGATCTTGAAACAATAGAAAGTTTCTATCTTGATCAAGGGTTTGCTAATTTTAGAATTGATTCAGCACAGGTTGCCATTTCTCAGGATAAAACAGGAATATTTGTAACAGTAAATATTTCTGAAGGAGAAATGTATAAGCTATCAGATGTTAAACTTACAGGTGAGTTTGTCATTCCTCGAGAGAGGATTGAAAATTTAGTCTTTGCTCAACCTGGTCAAATATTCTCTCAGGGACTTTTAACATCTATATCAGAGTTAATTGAATATGAACTTGGTGAAGAAGGTTATTCTTTTGCTGAAGTTGAAGCCATACCTGAGTTAGATAGAGACTCAAAAGAAGTTAAAGTTGTTTTTTATATTCAACCAAAGAGTAGAGTCTATGTAAGGCGTGTAAATTTTAGTGACACAACTTCAATTAATGACAACACTCTTAGAAGAGAGCTTCGACAACTCGAAGGTGGCTACTATTCAAAAAGTCGGTTAGAAAGGTCAAAAATTAGACTTCAAAGGCTACCTTTTATTGAAGAAGTTGAATTTGAGACTACGCCGGTTCCAGGAACAAGTGATCTAGTGGATGCTGAATTTAATATTAAAGAAGGACTACCGGGACAGTTTGGAGGAGGAATTGGCTATTCTGGATATCAAAAATTAATGTTAAACGGAAATTTTGTTCATACTAATTTCTTTGGGACGGGTAATCGAGTTGCAGTAGATCTAAATTCAAGTAAATACAGAGATCTTTACAGTGTTTCGACTACAAGTGCTTACTCAGGAATAGATGAAATTTCTAGAACCTTAAGGCTTTCTCTTTCATCATTTAATCAATTCACCTCAGCTTCTTCAGATTTTTCAACTAAAACTTATTCAGCAGGACTTGAATATTCCTATCCATTAAGTGAATTTCAAAGATTTATATACGGTGGATCATTACAGAGTTCTGAGTTATTAGCAGGGGATTATAGCGCTGATCAAGCCTTACAATGGGTTACCAGTAATGGTAACAGTGAATGCTTTGATGACGATTTTTTTGACTTTTGTAAAACCAAATTCAATTCTGCAGAACTGGTTCTAGGTTGGATTTATGATTCTAGAAATAGGTACATGTTTGCCGATCAGGGTATGTCTCAACGATTAATAGCTAATTTAGCCATTCCAGGTAGTGATGTTGAGTATTTTGGTATTAATTATAGTTATAAACAGTATTTTAATATCCCTTTTCCATTTGTTAACTATCTCACACTTATGGCTAAGGCTGATATTGCATTCAATGATGCCTATGGCGATTCTATTGGTGTGCCTCCTTATAAGAACTTTTTTGCAGGAGGGCCTGATACTATAAGGGGTTTTAAAGAACATCGTTTGGGTCCAAAGGATAATTTTGGTAATCCTTATGGAGGAAACTTACTTGTTTCAAGCCAGATGGAATTAATACTACCTATACCGGGTGATTGGGCTTCTCGAGCAAGATTCAGTCTATTTTTTGATATTGGTAATGTCTTCTCAACCAGTGAAATTGAGTTTTTAGATAGAGAAGGGAATCCTATAGATTATGGATTTGATACGGGAAATCTAAGAAGGTCTGTAGGATTAGCTGCCCAGTGGCTAGCTCCTCTCGGTTTATTTAGGTTCAGTTATGCTATTCCTCTTAACGAAACAATAAACACAAATAGTTATTTAGATGATGAATTGGAGAGATTCCAATTTACAATTGGTGGTGCTTTTTAGACAATGGTTTTGTTTATTTAAAAATAAGGATGAGAAAATGAAATATATATATTCAATATTGGCAGTATTTTTGCTAAGTCAACCCGTTTTATCGCAAGATGTCAGTAGTGTAAGGATCGGTGTGGTGGATATGAATAAACTGCTCCAAGAAGCACCGCAATATCAAGATATGCAATCTGCTATTGAGGAAGAGTTTGCTCCGAAGGTACGTGATATTGAGGCGAAAGAATCGGCTTTTAATGAGTCTAGAGACAAATTACAAAAAGATAATTTAGCTCTTAGCAATGATGAAAGACAAAATGCCACTTTAAAATTAACCTCAGATCAAAGAGAACTGGAATATTTAGCTAAAAGTTTCCAAGAAGACAGGAATAATCGCATTCAAATTGAAACCAATAAAATTATTGTTGAAACAATTAATGTCGTCAATAAATTTGGTCGAGATAATGGCTACGATTTAATAATCAATGAAGGCAGAATTAGTCAAAACACAATTTTAAATGGTGGCACCTTATATAAAGGGGCTTCAGTTGATATCACTAATGATATTGCAAAAGTTTTGGAGAAGAACTTCCAAGAAAGCAAATCTGGAGGCTAAGTTAATTAAAGAAATTAACTAGGGAGACATTTTTGCCTGAGATTACAATCAATCTGGAAGAATTAGCCTCTAGATATGGTTGTGAACTTAATGGTGATCCAGCAGTTCTAATCTCTAAAGTATCCTCATTAGAGGATGCTAATAGCAGTTCTATTGCTTTTTTATCAAATGATAAGTATAAGTCTTTTCTAAAAGACACAAACGCTGGCGCAGTGATTCTTAAAAATGAGGATCTTGAAAATTGTCCAACAGCAGCATTGATTACTGATAATCCCTATTTAGCCTTTGCAAAAATTGCATCATACTTTGATAAGGCTAGAAATTTTGAAATGGGTTGTCATCCTTCTGCCATAATCGAAGATTCATCAGAAGTGCCCGCAAGTTGCTCTATTCAAGGAGGAGCATATATTGGAAAAGATGTAAAACTTGGCAAGTCTGTTTTTATAGGTGCTAATGCTGTTATTACTTCCAAATCATCGATTGGTGATAATTCGTGGATTGGACCAGGTGTAATGATTCTTAATCAGTCAAGTATCGGTTTAAGAGCTATTATTCATTCTGGTGCTGTCATCGGTGCTGATGGTTTTGGGTTTTCAGAGGATGAAACTTCACAATGGGTTAAAGTTCCTCAAACTGGGTCTGTCAAAATTGGCAATGATGTAGAGATAGGAGCTAACACCACAATTGATCGAGGCACTATGACAGACACTCAATTAAAAAACGGTGTTAAATTAGATAATCTCATTCAGGTAGGTCATAACGTAATTATTGGTGAACACACAGCAATTGTTGCTAATAGTCAAATAGCAGGCAGTTCAGTTATTGGAAAACATTGTAAAATAAGCGGCCAAGTGTCCATCACTGGCCATATTGAGATTGCAGATCATACAACTCTTACTGGCAGGACAGCTGTAATGAAATCAATAATAGAACCAGGCGTTTATTCAAGCAATCTTTTTCCCCATCAAAAAACCTCCGTCTGGCAAAAAAACGTAGCAATATTTAGAAGCTTGAGTAAATTAAAATCGATCATATCCAGTATCCAAAAAAAAGAAGATAATGAGTCTGATACATAAAACAGCCATAGTTTCTGAGGCTGCAAATTTAGCTGATAATGTCAGTGTTGGCCCATATTCAATTATTGGTCCTGAGGTGGCAATAGGGGAGAGCTCTGTTATTGATTCTCATGTTGTAATAAAAGGTAAAACCACCATTGGATCAGATAACCATATCTATTCATTTACATCAATCGGTGATGACCCACAGGATAAAAAATACGATGACGAAGAAACTTCAGTTGAAATAGGAAATAGAAATACCATTAGAGAATATACCACCATCAATAAAGGCACTATCCAAGATGTAGGGACAACTAGACTGGGGGATGATAATTGGATTATGGCTTATGTGCATATAGCCCATGATTGCCAGGTAGGTAGTAATACAATTTTTGCAAATAACACTACCTTAGGTGGTCATGTTATTGTGGGGGATTATGTAATATTTGGCGGTTTCTCAGGCGCTCATCAATTCTGTAAAATAGGAGCACATAGCTTTTTAGGTATGTACTCTGGTATTGCCAGAGATCTTCCACCATATGTCATAGTAATGGGACAACCTGCTGAACCCAGAGGAATTAATTTAGAGGGCTTAAAAAGAAGGAATTTTAACTCAGATCAGATAAGAAATATTAAGACTGCATACAAGTACTTATATATGTCTGAGCTAAGATTAGAAGAAGCAGTAAGTAAAATCCTAACGATAGATGATATTGCCGGAGAAATAACAAGTCTTTTAGAATTTCTTAAAGATGCCACACGCGGTATTGTCAGAAAAAAATAAATCAGATTGTGGCCTATTTTGTTATTGTTGCAGGTGAATCTTCAGGGGATATCCTAGGCTCATCAGTTATTCGTGAACTGAAAAAAAATAACCCTGGACATGAATTCCAAGGTATAACTGGTCCCAGAATGACTGAAGCCGGATGTGAATCTTGGTTTGATATAGAGGACTTATCCGTTATGGGGATATTTGATGTTATTAAACATTTACCAAGACTGTATAAGATTAGAAGCCAAGTTATAAAAAAAATTATTGAACGACCTCCTGATGCTTTTATTGGTATTGACTATCCTGAATTTAATCTGAGTATAGAAGGCGTCTTAAAGAAAAGAGGAATTCAAACTATCCATATGGTGTCTCCAAGTTTTTGGGCATGGAGGGAAAATAGGATCAAGACATTTAATAAAAAAATAGATCTGATGCTTTGTTTATTCCCATTTGAAGAGAAGTTGTTAGAAGAGCAAGGCTTAAGAGCAATATTTATAGGGCATCCATTAGCTGACTCTATCCCAATAGTTACTGACCAAATAGCAGCAAAGACAGATTTAGGTATTGATGATGATTTAGTTATTTGCTTGATGCCAGGAAGTCGAAGGAGTGAGATATCTTTTCACGCTAAATTAATATTTGATGCTGCTAATAAATTAAAGAATGAATTAGCTACTTCAGGCCTAGATCGAGTTAGATTTCTAGTTCCCTCTAAATTTCCTGATTTGAAAGATATCTTAATCAAATATCATCCAAAAGATGTAGATAAATATACGTTTTTGACAGACTCAAAAAGAGCTATTTCAGCTTCAAATCTGGTGATTACTAAATCAGGAACCTCAACTCTTGAAGCAGCACTATATAAAAAACCCACAGTTGTAATTTATAAGATGCCCACCATTTCATATCTTTTTTTAAAATTATTGAATGTAGTAAAAACAGAGTTTGCGGCATTACCAAATATTCTTTTAGAAAAAGAGATTTTCCCAGAACTCATTCAAAATGAAGCAACATCAGAAAATATAAAAAATGAAGCTATTAATTGGATAAATCAAAATGATACGGTAGACGATACTATTAAAGATTTAACCCAACTTCATAAACAGCTAAGGATGAATGCAGGGGAAAAGGCAGCGCAAATAATCGAGAAGGCCGTTGCCTCTTAGTTCAAAGATAACAGAACACCTATGACACTAATAGTTGGGGTTGATGAAGTGGGTAGAGGTTGTTTGGCTGGCCCAGTCTATGCTGCTGCTGTTGTAATGGGCGAGAAACAAATTTTGGCTGGTCTAAAGGATTCAAAATTATTATCAAAACAAAAGCGCAATGAGTTATTTGAATTGATAGTGTCAAATTGTTATGAGTATTCTCTTGGATCTCAAGATAACAAAGAAATTGACCAACTGAATATATTAAATGCCTCTTTGAGGGCAATGGAATTAGCTGTAGGTCAACTTAAAATGGATTTTAAAAAAGGCTATATTGATGGTCCATATGTACCAAAAAAACTCCTTGGGCAAGAAATAAAATATAAACCTATCATTGGAGGAGATAAGATATTTCCATGTATCTCAGCAGCATCTATAATTGCTAAAGTAAGTCGAGATCAATATATGAATGAATTAGATAATCGTTATCCTGGCTATGGATTTAAAAACAATAAAGGCTACCCAACAAAAGAGCACATTGGTGCTATTAAAGAATTAGGACCTACCCCTTTTCACCGGCTTAGTTTTAAACCTGAACTCTATGAGTGAAACGAATAGAATCGATGAAGGATTTGTACACCTAGATGTGAATACCCAATATTCACTAGGTAAAAGCGTCGTCCGAATAGACCGCCTTATTGAATTGTGTGAGGAAAATAAAATGCCAGCGGTTGGTGTGACTGATCATAATAATTTGTTTTCAGCTTTTAAGGCTTATAAAGCATCTCAAAAACAAGGCATTAAATTAATTATTGGTTCACTAATTTCAATAAAAATAAATAATGACACTGACTGTTCCAAGCTAATTTTATTATGTGAAAATCAAACAGGATATAAAAATCTCTGTTATCTAATAACAAAATCTTATATCGATGGTTTTAAAAACAACGAGCCATTTATTGAGATTAAATGGCTAGAAGGAAATTCAGATGGTCTGATTGCTATCTCTGCATATCAGGATGGAGTGCTAAACCAAATTAGAAAAAAAGATAATCAAAAATTAAAAAATCTTATTAATACAATGACCAACATATTTCCTAATAATTTCTTTATTGGTATACAGAGAATAGGTAAGCCTAGAGAGGAAGAATTTATCGATAAGATGGTTTCAATCTCTACAGAACATAACATTCCATTAGTTGCCACAAACAACCCTAGATTCTTATCAGAAGATGATTATATATCTCTTGAGGCCAGGGTATGTATTGATCAAGGGAGAGTCTTAGATGATCAAAGCAGGCATCGTGATTACACTAATCAACAATTTTTCAAAACGAGCGAAGAGATGAAAACATTGTTTGAAGATCTTCCAGAGGCCCTTATAAACTCAATTAAAATAGCAAAAAAATGCAACTTTGGTTTTGATAATACCAACCATGTTCTGCCTGAGTTTTCTACTCCTGAAAAATACACCATTGATGACTTTTTGACAATGGAAGCTAATGAGGGGCTTTTAAATTTAGCGAAAAACCAAACAATTGATAAGCAAGTTTATAATTTAAGGCTAATTGAAGAGCTAGAAATAATTAAAAGAACAGGCTTCTCAGGTTATTTCTTGATTGTTGCAGATTTTGTTAAATGGTCAAGAGAACAAAATATACCTGTTGGACCAGGCCGGGGTTCAGGACCTGGGTCACTGGTTGCTTATTGTATAGGTATCACTGATATTGATCCCATAGAGCATGACTTAATTTTTGAACGATTTTTAAATCCTGAAAGAATTTCTATGCCAGATTTTGATATCGACTTTTGTGTTAATGGACGAGATGCCGTGATTGATTATGTTTCAAATAAATACGGCAATAACATGGTTTCTCAGATCATCACATACGGAACACTTTCAGCTAAAGCGGTTATTCGAGATGTCGGCAGGATTCTTGGATACCCTTATGGTTTGGTCGATCAGGTAGCTAAACTGGTGCCGTTTGATATTGGCATAACAATTACAGCAGCATTAAAAAAATCAGATGAATTATCAGAAAGATATAAAAATGATGAAGATGTGGAGTCAATAATTAATTTGTCATTAAAGCTTGAAGGGTTAGTTAGGAATGCTGGGACACACGCAGGTGGTGTAATTATAGCACCCTCAGAATTATCTAATTTTATGCCACTCTATAAAGTTGATGACGAGGTTGGAACTGTAACTCAATTTGATAAGGATGATGCCGAATCGATAGGCTTAATAAAATTTGATTTCCTTGGTCTAAAAACACTAACTGTCATACAAAAAAGCATAGATATAATTAATGCATACGATAGAAAGAATAATAAAAATAAGCCTAAAACATTGAATATTAAAGATATTTCTTTAGATGACATAAAAACATATAAATTATTATCTTCTGCAAGAACCGTTGGTATTTTTCAACTTGAATCAACTGGAATGAGGGATTTGATCAAAAGAATGCAACCTAAAAAATTTGATGACATTATTGCTCTCGTAGCACTATTTCGTCCTGGTACATTATCCAGTAGACAAGGAGAAGAATCAGTTGTTGATACATTTATTAAAAGGAGGAAACAGAATAATCCAGATCTAATACCTTATACTCATGATTTGTTAATGCCTATCCTCAAAGATACCTACGGATGTATTGTATATCAGGAACAAGTAATGCAGATTGCTCAGAAGTTAGCTAATTTTTCCCAAGGTAGAGCAGATATCTTAAGAAAAGCAATGGGTAAAAAAGATGATGACCTTATGGCAGAACAAAAGGATGTTTTTGTTAAAGGTTGCATCAGTAATAAAGTCGAAGAAAGAGCTGCAAAAAATATTTGGTCTTTTATAGAAAAATTTGCGGGGTATGGCTTTAATAAAGCACATTCAGTTTCATATGCAACTATAGCCTATCAAACGGCATGGTTAAAAACTCATCATAAAACAGAATTTTTTGCAGCTTCTATGACTGCAGATATTGATAATACTGATAAGTTAATCCGTTTTAAGGAGGACTGTGAATCATTTAAAATAGAAATTAAAGGACCTTGCGTAAACCACTCAAGCTATGAGTTCTTTGTTGAGAAAGAGAAACAGATTCGCTACGGATTAGGTGCAATTAAGGGTTTGGGTCAGTCAATTTCAGAAGCTATTAGTGAAGAGAGACGTGTGAACGGTAAATACCACAGCATTTTTGATCTTTGTTCTCGCTTATCCTCTGAAAAAATTTCAAAAAGAACACTCGAAGCTTTAATTAAAAGTGGTTCTTTGGATGATTTTTCTGAAACGCGGGCTACCTTATCTGGTTCTATTGAGATGGCAATAAGTTATTCAAACCGTGTTTCTTTAGAGCAGCAGACAGGCCAAACAAACTTATTTTATACCCAAAGCAATCAGGAAGAGTCTTTGCCTGAATTAAAGAGATGTAAAGAATGGAAATTAAATGAGTTATTACATGAGGAATTTTCTAGTCTTGGTTTTTATTTCAGTGGTCATCCTTTTGATGCCTATCGAGATGATTGTAAGCATTTAACTAAATCAAATATTGCAACATTAAAGAAAATGATGGAGACCCAAAAAAATTCAAACGGTTACACCCAACAAGAGTCTTTAATTCGAATAGCGGGTTTAATAACCACTTTGAAGAGAAGAGGTAATAATTACACTTTTAAAATAGATGATGGCACAGCAGTCATGGAGGGCATTATTTTTGGTGAAAGGAAAGATCATTTCAGGGAAATGTTGAATGATAATTCGTTGTTATTCCTTAAAGGGAAACTAAGATTTGATTCTTTTGCAGACCTTTGGCAGTTTGTTGCCGAAGACGCAGTTACCATAGATTCAATCGTAAAGAAAAAAGCAAAAATGCTTCTGATTAAGTGTGATTCTGAATTTAACCCATCTAAATTAAAGAAAATTCTTAAATCTCACACACCAGGTACCTGTGAAATTCAACTTAATTATGAAACTGATATCAATCACACCAAACTAAAATTAGGCAAAGAGTGGACTGTCAACCCGACAAAAGAATTAAGAGATGAACTCACGGTTGAATTAGGATCTGCTAACTTCCAATTTATTAGCCACTAATAATTATCTCTAATTAGCTTTTTATCATTAGTTATAGAATAATCTAAATAATATTTAGATGAATTAGTAGATAAAAACTCTTATGGACTTTTTAGATTTTGAAAAACCGATTATTGAATTAGAAAGGCGCATAGATGAGCTAAGGCTTAGCGCTTCTAATGAACACGCATCTGTGGAAATTGATGAGGAAATTCAACGTCTAGAAATGAAATGTAAAGAATTGACAAAAAAAATATTCACGAACTTATCCGAATGGCAAGTAGCTCAGTTAGCAAGACACCCTTTAAGACCTAAATCACAAGAGATCATTAATGCAATAGTTAATGATTTTCAAGAGTTGCATGGGGATAGGATGTATTCTGATGATGCTTCTATTATTGGGGGTTTAGGCAAGCTTGGAAATATTTCTGTAATGTTTATTGCTCAAGAAAAGGGAACAAACACCAAAGAGAAAATGCTCAGAAACTTTGGTATGCCTAGGCCTGAAGGTTACAGAAAAGCTTTGCGACTAATGAAGTTAGCAGAAAAGTTTTCAATACCATTAATAACTATTATTGATACCCCTGGAGCTTTTCCAGGTATTGGAGCAGAAGAGAGAGGGCAGAGTGAAGCTATTGCGAGAAACTTATTTACACTAGCATCTTTGAAAACCCCAGTTATAAATTTAGTTACTGGAGAAGGCGGCTCTGGAGGCGCTTTAGCAATCGGCATGGGTGATGTATTAATTATGCTTGAATATTCAATCTATTCGGTAATTTCACCTGAAGCATGCTCAACAATTCTTTGGAGAAACCCAGATGAAGCAGAATCAGCAGCAGAAGCTATGGGTATATCATCTAAAAGACTCAATAAATTAGGTCTTGTGGATTCTATTATAGACGAGCCTTTAGGTGGATTTCATAAGAACCCACAAGATACATTTCAAAGAATTACAAAAACCCTTGAGGAGTATTTATATAATTTACAGAACAAAAACATTGATGACCTTCTCTTTGAAAGAAGAAAAAGATATAAAGCCATTGGTGAATTCAATGAAATATAAAGCCAATGGATGATAATCAGAATATTGAAACCATTATCTCAAATGAGATTAACTCACTAGACAGCAGAAAATTTTTACTTGCCTTTAGTGGGGGAGTTGACTCGATAGTCTTATTAGATTTATTGACGAATTTAGTAAAAGAATCAGATCAACTAAGAGTCATACATATTAATCATAATCTTAATGAATACTCGGATGATTGGGCTCAATTTTCCAGTGAAGTTTGTGTGAAATATGATCTACCATTAATTAATGCATCGGTTAAGCCTAAAAGACAAGGTAAAGGTCTGGAAGCTGATGCTAGGGCACTTAGATACCAATCATTCAGAGAAATTATTCAAGATAATGAGTATTTACTGACAGGGCATCATCAAGACGATCAAATGGAAACTCTTCTTTATCGAATCTTCAGGGGGACAGGTATAGGTGGCTTAAGAGCTATTAGGAGAAAAACTAAATTTGGTAAGGGGTTTTTATATAGACCGATGCTAAATGTTAGTAGAGATAAGATTGAAGAATATGCCCACTTAAAAAACCTTAAATGGATCTGTGATTCCAGCAACAATGATTCCAGTTATGACAGAAATTATTTAAGAAAAGATATTAT
>Ga0257112_10000792_pt1 | contig 12402 bp, 11 predicted proteins | sample LP_taG_5_FD_191565 | JGI IMG/M metagenome (GOLD analysis project Ga0257112, IMG submission 191565) | Marine microbial communities from Northeast Subartic Pacific Ocean, Canada - LP_J_2015_P26_1000m | ecosystem: Environmental > Aquatic > Marine > Oceanic | place: Canada: Northeast Subartic...
TGAACTGATGATGACGATTTATCGGGATTTAGTTATCCAGAAAAAAGGTCTGCGAAAGCAATGGAAGTTGATAGCAGACCGGATTAACGAAGACATTGAGCACCAAGAGACTATGCTGAATCCGATAGAAGAAGAAACTCAAGAAGTCCTGACAGCGGGTGGTCCTAGTGTTATAACGAACCAAGGGGGCTCGAAAGTCGTACCTGTTAATTCCCAGCTAACATCATCTAGCGCGACAATGTCAGGCTCTGCGCCACTAGATACCAAGCTGAAATTAAGCCAAGTGCTAGGTGATTGGCAACAGGCGTGGCAGCAAAAAGATCTGGAGAAATATATGGACAAGTATGCAGAAGAAGCGGCAATTACTCGGGTATCTGTCCGAAATGGTAGAGAATATCCAAAAATTCTTACCAAAGCAAAACTCCGTGAGAGCATGAAACGTGTTAATAAAGCATACAGCAAAATCGAAGTTTACATCTCTAACTTGCAAATAAACGGTGACCATGCTGTTGCCGATGTTGGATTCTTGCAAGAATTTAAAGGAACTCCCGCTTCCGGTTCACGCCCTGCCTATCAGGACTTTGGCACCAAGACGTTGATATTCATGGTTGATCCGTCCGATGGTTTGTGGAAAATTTATTCCGAGAGCTGGAAACTTTATAAAGAAGTGCCCAACTATCCCAAATCATGAGCATTAATTGTGAAAACTAAAGAAGTTCGTAGCTGGCTTTACGATATTCCCCCGCAAGTACGGCGTACGGATGCCATTCAGGCTTTTGATTCCATGGAGTTCCCTCTGGTTGAGATTGAGGATCAAGATGGACTGACTGGTGTCGGTTTCTCCTACACTATTGGAAAAGGTGGTCGTGCTATTAAGCAAATTATTGATCAATACTTGGTTCCTATTGTTTTGGAAGAGGACCCCAACAACATTGACCGTATATGGCGTCGAATGTGGATGGAGACTCATTGGGTCGGACGTGGAGGAATCGTAGGTCTGGGTATTGCTGCTATTGACATTGCTCTCTGGGATTTGAAAGCCAAGCGTGCTAATCTGCCTCTCTACCAATTGTTGGGGGGAGCTAAATCCGAAGTGCCGGTTTACAATACTGATGGTGGTTGGCTACACTTGGCAGAGGATGAGTTGGTTCGTCAGTCGGTTGAATTCATTGGACAAGGGTTTAAAGGCATTAAAATCAAAGTTGGCAGAGACAGTTTGCATGAAGATGTCTCTCGGCTCAGTGCTGTACGGAGAGCAATCGGTGAAGAACCGTTTTTGATGATCGATGCTAATATGAAGTGGAATGCACGTGAAGCTATTCAACTTGCGTCACGGATTGAAGAATACGGGATCTTTTGGTTCGAAGAACCCATTGAAGCTGACGACGTCACTAGTCACGTCGAATTGAGGTCGAAAACAACCATTCCCATTGCCATAGGGGAAACTATCTATAACAAATTCGTCTTTCAGGAGTACATTGCCCAAGGTGCCGCCGACATTCTTCAACCGGATGCTGTTAGATGTGGTGGGATTACGGAATGGATCAAGATTGCGCATATGGCCGAGTGCTTTGGGCTATCCGTCTCCCCTCACTTTTTAATGGATCTCCATGTTCACCTTTCTGCAGCCGTTGAGAATTCTTTGTTTGTTGAATATATTCCCTCGTTAGATCTTGTTCTCTCTGATACATTGACTTTGAATAACGGTCATTTCTCCCCCCCAGATAGACCAGGACATGGAATTGCTTTCGATCAAGAAAAACTATCCCAGTTTTATTTGACATAAACTAGAATTGGTATTACAATCAAGCTTTGTTTGCTGATTAAGATCAAGTTTGGTTCTAGAATTTTCTGCTTTATGGCCTACCTAAATCTACTGCTTGTTTTTTTATGATTCTTTCCTTAGTATCTGTTCATTTGTTAAAGTCAGAAGGTTTCCGGTTATTACATGTTCCATAGATTATTAGGTTATCAGAAGAATCGACTGAATCTTGGCCTGTTGGTTAGTAACAAAACAAACCAAAAAGGCAAAGACAAGGAGGATGAAACGCGTTTAGCTGGATCCTCCTCTGAATCCGCCTTTGGCTCCATGCAATTGGAAGATAAGTTGACGGCGCTCGTGCATATTGATCGGAACTTTGACCCACATGCCGCGGGGAAGGAATTTCGTATCTGTCGCATGCGACTACTGCGACGTCTAACACAATTATTTGGGGTCGACTGATCCCAGCGGCAAACACCCGCATTATTCTGAATCCGGTAGCGATCCTCTATGACGGATTGGAGAAGGGTGGTACCGGATATGGATCTGCAATTTCGTTTGACACTTTGTTGTAAGTTTTAATATCTTTATGGAAGATGAGACATTATGTGCATTTCAGTTTTGACTAAGTACTTTAGGCTATCCGTTTTGTTCTTATTTATCAGTTTCTTGTTAACTTCCTTCGCCTTGGGTGAGTTCAAATTCACGGCTATTCCTGATCAAGATACAGCGCGTTTACAAGACCGATTTGGGAAAATAGCAGATTTTCTTTCAGAAAGACTGGGAGTTGAGGTGAAATATATTCCGGTGAAAGACTACGCAGGATCTGTACAGTCCTTCAAGAACAATGAGGTTCAATTGGCTTGGTTTGGTGGTTTATCGGGTGTTAAAGCTCGGCGTGCAATACCCGGATCAGTAGCGATTGCCCAAGGTACAGAAGATCTGGAGTTTATCAGTTATTTTATTGCTAATACCAGTACGGGACTTTCTTTTGCGGAAGAGTTCCCAACAGGGATAAAAGGGAAAACCTTTACTTTTGGTTCTAAAGGGTCAACTTCTGGCCGCCTGATGCCAGAGTATTTCGTCCGCCAACATTTCAATCAAACACCGCGTGACGTCTTTGCACGGGTTGGCTTTAGCGGTGATCATTCTAAGACCTTAGCTTTGGTTCAATCCGGTAGTTACGAAGTGGGTGCTATGAATTTCAAGGTTTGGAAAAAGGAAGTTGATGCTGGTCGAGTTGATCCTGCTAAGGTACAGGTCATTTGGAGAACACCAACTTACCCTGATTACAATTGGACGATTCGTGGTGATGTGGAAACAACTTATGGTAAAGGGTTCATCCGAAAAGTTCAACAAGCATTAGTAGATATTCAAGACCGAGCAATCTTGGATGCCTTCCCCAGATCCAGTTTTATTCCGGCGGATAATTCCATTTTTAAACCCGTTTTGGATACGGCCATTGAGGTTGAGATCATCCGGAACTAATTTGTGTTAGTAGCGGGACTGTGTCCCGCTACTACTTTAATGTTTGTAATTAATCCAGGCATAGACAATGAAATCAGATACCAATTCTCCCTTATTTTATCTTAATCAAGAGAATGTTTCCTATAAAGATACCGTTGTGCTTAAAAATGTCACCTTGGAAATCAATCAGGGAGAAAGAGTTGGGCTGATTGGTCCCAGCGGCGCAGGCAAAACTACTTTACTACGGATGCTTTACCAAAAGGTTTCAGATCAGTCGGCATTCGTTCACCAGCATTACGCACTGGTCCCACAACTTTCCGCCTTTCATAATGTTTACATCGGTCGCCTTGACCGAAACTCCACCTTACAGAATCTGATCAACTTGGTTTACCCACGAGAAAAAGTTCGTCAAGAGATCATTCCTATTCTGGATTCATTAGGTATAGAGGAGAAATCATTTGTCAGGGTAAGTGCGCTTTCTGGTGGTGAAAAACAGCGTGTGGCTGTTGCGCGTGCTATTTACCGTCAAAAAAGCATCCTGTTGGCGGACGAGCCAGTATCTTCAGTTGATCCGCATCAAGCGGGCGCCGTACTAGAATTAATAAATCAGGTGGCAGAGACAGTAGTGATGTCCTTGCATGCTGTAGAGTTAGCTTTGAAATATGCTGAACGGATTATAGGATTGCATAATGGCGAAATTCAATTCGATCTATCTGCAGAGGAAGTCACGCCAATCATGCTAAAGGAACTGTACCAAAAGTCGTAAGAATCTTAAATATTGTCGTTTCCTTAAACCTGGATCTGCTCGGTCATTATGCTGAAAACCAGCCTCGTCTTTGTTGGTATTGCCCTTATTGCCATTCTATTGGCTGATTTGGAAGTTTCCACCCAATATCCTTGGTTAGAGATGAGCCGAATGGTAAGTGGCGCCTTCACACCTGATTTGCCTGTGGTTTGGGAGTTCAAATCCTCATTATTCAACACAGTGGTCTTTGCTCTCTGTGGCACCTTTCTGGGGGGGATATTAGGGATTGGGTTGGCTGCTTTCTTCCAGTACATGCCAGTTCGATTGTTTTGCGCCTTTGTTCGTGCCATCCACGAAATTTTTTGGGCTTTCATCTTCCTGCCTGTTGTCGGGTTGAATTCCATTTGTGGAGTCTTAGCGATTGCTATTCCCTACGCTGGGATCTTCGCCAAAGTATATGCTGAAATTATCCAGGAATCTGATCAGGAACCTTTAGAAGGTATTCCTAGTAAGGCTCATCGCCTGAGCCGTTTTTTCTACGGGGTTCTACCAGTTATATATGCCGACACCAAACATTATACCGCCTACCGGTTTGAATGTGCATTGCGCTCAAGCGCCATTCTTGGTTTTATCGGATTACCAACTTTAGGATATCATCTAGAAACTTTTTTTAAAGAGGGCATGTATTCGGAAGCAGCCGCACTCTTGATTACTTTTTATCTTCTAATTGCTTCTCTAAAATACTGGTTAAAGCCTCGATTGGTGCCAGTTTATATTGTGCTGGCCTTTGTTCTGCTATCACGGGAGATTTCACTCTCTTGGGAAAATGTTACACGTTTCTTTACTTACGAGATCTTACCTTGGCCGATGCGAAGACAGGGTATTCGAGATGGTACATATACAGTATCCTTTGTTGTTACTCCTATTTGGGAATGGGCCAAAGAGATTTGGCTGGAAGAAGCTTGGGAAGGTATCTGGAAAACGGTCGTCTTAACACAGATTGTTCTGGTTGGTACTGGACTTTTCTCTTTATTTGGTTTCCCTTTAGCTTGTCGTCACTTTACAGGGAAAGTTACCAATCGAATTTGGCATTATCTATTAATCGTTGTTCGTACCACTCCCGAGTATATTTTAGCTTACATCTTTTTAACTTTATGGGGACCATCAATGCTGCCGGCAGTTTGGGCTATTCTGTTGCATAATGGTGCAATTCTAGCATTCTTAAGCAGTAACAACGCCGATCTAGTTCAATTGCGAATGGATGCTCCTCTAAAGCGTATTAACCGGTACTTTTATGAAATCTTACCGCGTATATACGGCCAATTTCTGGCCTTCCTATTTTACCGATGGGAAGTTATGATGCGGGAATCGGCTATCTTAGGGGTTTTAGGTATATATACCTTGGGGTTCTATATCCATAGCGCTATTTCAGATGATCAGATTGACAAGGCGATTCTTCTAATTCTATTTACGGCTATATTGAATATGGGAATTGATTTTGTTTCACAGATGGTACGTAGACGACTGAAAATATCTACCAAACTATCGATTTCATAGCATACACACTTTGCGATATTGGGTGTGTGATCTTAAACTCTTGACAATAATGCTCCATGGCTATAGCATAGCGCAATGTATATTAATTTAGCTTAGAGATGGTTTCAGGTGGCTCAGTTTAATAATACTAATCCAACAGCTAAAGAATTGATCGAGTGGGTTATTGATGCTCGTCAACGAACCTTCGACTTGATTGCTGACCTAAATGACAAGCAGATTATGAGTCCCTATTTGTCGATTGTAAACCCTTTGTTGTGGGAAATTGGTCATGTCGCTTGGTTTCAGGAAAAATGGGCTTTACAGGAGTCGTGCCGGCACAAGCCAATTAGAGAGGATGCTGATGAACTTTGGGATTCAATAGCCGTAGCGCATCAGACTCGTTGGCATTTACCGCTTCCATCACGTGATCAAACAATCAACTACTTGCGGCAGGTCCGAGATCGAGTTATTGAACAATTGAAAGGTGAAAATCCAAGTTCGGAACTATGCTATTTTGTTCGCTATACGGTTCATCATGAAGATATGCATAATGAAGCCTTTACCTATACTCGGCAGACATTGGCTTATTCACCCCCGCGGTTTTCAGGTCCAGATGTTTGTCATCAGATTCCTGATGGAGGAGGACCTTTACCCGGCGATGTCATGATTCCCGGTAGGATGTTTACATTAGGAGCAACTTTAGATCAACCATTTGTATTCGATAACGAAAAATGGGCGCATTCCATCGAAGTGCATCCTTTTTCTATTGCGCTTGCTACGGTAACACAAGCCGAGTTTATGGCTTTTGTAGAAGACGACGGATATCATCGGCGAGAATTCTGGAGCCAGGAGGGTTGGGAATGGAGAGAGATGGAAAATGCTGTCCATCCGGTCTACTGGAGAAAAAACGGGAATGGATCTTGGTTGCGTCGTCATTTCGATCAATGGTATTCTCTGGAACCACATCTGCCGATTATTCATGTTAACTGGTATGAAGCGAATGCCTACTGCCGCTGGGCGAAACGTCGGTTACCAACCGAAGCTGAATGGGAAATAGCAGCATCTGCTGACCCAGTGGATTTAGATCAACCCAAACGGCTTTTCCCTTGGGGAAGTGAATCACCTCATTTTAGTCGAGCCCACACAGATTGGCAAACGATGGGTTGTATTGATGTCGGAGCTTTTCCTAATGGTGATAGTGCTTTCGGGTGCCGGCAAATGATAGGTAATGTTTGGGAATGGACCAGTAGTATGTTTTTACCTTACCCTGGATTTGAAATTGATTCCTACAAAGAATATTCCGAACCTTGGTTTGAGACACGAAAAGTTTTGCGGGGAGGATGTTGGGTTACGCGGTCTCGTATGCTCCGGAACACATGGCGCAATTTCTATACTCCTGATCGGCGTGATGTTCTGGCGGGCTTTCGCACTTGTGCTTTGTAATAAGCCTCGGTTGAGAGATAATAATTTTTGTGTTTCTCTGAGCTGTTGAATCTAATAAAGAAAAAAATGGAGTAATACCTTATGATTTCAAATGATACTAACAACTTGAATACCCTAACAAGTTTGGCAAAAACTTGTGGCTGAGCTGCTAAAGTCAGTCCGGTCGGACTGGGAGAACTTTTGGCTAGGCTACCTCAAAAATCTGACCAAAATCTATTGGTTGGCTTTGAGACCAGCGACGATGCAGGAATCTATCGCCTGAACGATGAAGTGGCGATAGTTACCACCGCTGATTTTATTACACCACCAGTAGATGACCCCTACTTATACGGGCAAATTGGGGCAGCTAATTCTATCAGTGATGTTTATGCCATGGGTGGTAAACCCTTGACTTGTTTGAATTTGGTTGGTTTTCCTTCGGACAAGCTGGAACCAGAAGTGTTACATGGTATCATTGAAGGAGCGCTAAGCAAAATCACTGAATCTGGAGCCGTTTTGGCTGGCGGGCATACTACTGATGATGAAGAACCCAAGTTTGGGTTAGCTGTGACGGGGATTGTCGATCCGAACAATTACTGGCGTAACATCGGTGCCAAGCCCGGAGACGTTTTGATTTTGACCAAACCCATTGGTAGCGGTGTTATTTTTAATGCTAACTTGAAAGGGTGGGTATCACCATCAGCTTTGGAAGAATGTATTAATATTATTACCACGCTCAACAAAGACGCTGCCGAAGTCATGGGAAACTTTGAACCTCACGCAGTAACCGATATCACAGGATTCGGATTGGCAGGACACGCCTTGGAAATGGCAAGAGGATCGGATGTGACACTTGAAATTCAGGTGTCCGACGTTCCCATTATGAATCAAGCTCTGGATATGTACCAGAAAGGAATGAGTACGGGGGTAAATGCTGCCAATCGTGCCTTAATTCAGGATTTTACTCGTTTTGAAAAAACTTTACCTCCATGGCATCAAGAGATTTTTGTTGATCCTCAGACCAGTGGAGGTTTGCTGGTTGCGGTCAGCGAATCTGTTGGTCAGAACCTTTTGAAAGCGTTACACTCCAGAGGTGTTGAAAACGCACGCCTTATTGGGCAAGTCACCCCTCTGGTGGAATCAAAACATTTAATCTTTACATAAAAGATATTTTGATTAAATTATGAAGCCTCATCTCGCTGTAGATCAAAAACCGACACAAAGCCGAAAGATCTGCATGGTGACACCCGCCCCCACTTACTCTCGTAAGGGTAATCGTGTTACAGCACTTCGATGGGCTCGTATTCTGCGGCAGCTTGGACATCAGGTAACCGTCCAACAAAGTTATCAAAGACTCAAGTGTGACTTGATGATCGCCCTACATGCACGTCGTAGTCATGAGTCCATGGTTCGTTTCCGCCAACGGCATGCTAATTTGCCGTTAATTCTTGCTTTGACTGGCACTGACCTGTATGGTGACATCCATTTGGATGAATCAGCGCAATTATCTTTGGATATGGCGGATATGCTTGTGTTACTTCAGCCTGAAGGGATCAACCAGTTGCCGTTGTCCATGCACCATAAAGCCGAGGTGATATATCAATCAGTTACACCGCCTCCAGGACAGTTTCAACCTAAAAGGGGCGTTTTTGAGATATGAGTAATAGGGCACTTGCGTCCCGTGAAGGACCCTTTTCGAACTGCTGACGCAGTTCGGCTACTCCCTGCGTCTTCCCAAATTAAGGTGTTACATGCGGGGGCAGCTCTAAGTCCAGATATGGAATCAGAAGCCTTGGCTAAAACCAAATCAAACCCACGCTACAGTTGGTTGGGAGAATTGCCACGTTGGAAAACGTTGCGGTTATTAGCTGGTAGCCGTCTGTTAGCTTTGACTTCTCAGATGGAGGGGGGCGCTAACGTGGTTTCCGAAGCATTAGCTTGCTCTATCCCTGTTATCTCGTCACGAATATCCGGTTCAATTGGTCTCTTGGGAGAAGACTATCCTGGATACTTCCCAGTAGGCGATACACAAGCATTAGCTGATTTGCTTCATCGTCTAGAGACAGATCAGTCATTCTACTTGAGTTTGAAAGCGTGGTGCCACCGACGGAAAGAAATTGTCAGCCCTGATAGGGAAAAACAGAGCTGGGAATGTTTACTGCAAAAGATTTCAGCTCGTACAACACAAATTGAATAAAGAGACGTTTTAAGTCGTAATTCCTTTCTTCTACTCTGCTGAACTAGCTAACAGTTCTTCTACCTCATCTTTTTTAGGCCGCTTTTGTGTGTTACCATCACTTTGGCGTAATCCCCTTGGGATAATTATCCTATCTAATAATTCGAATAGTAAATGAATAAGTAGGGCTAGGAGAGCAACCGGTATAGCACCCTGTAAGATGTAAATTTCAGGCGCGTTGAGGTCGATACCGCTCAAGATTGGCTCCCCCAAACCACCAACACCGATGAAAGCCGCAATAGTTCCCAACGCAACAGTCATGATACCGCTGGTTTTAATGCCCGACAGTATGGTTCGGGATGCCATGGGTAGGAAGATTTTTGTCAGCTGAGCACTTGGTTTAAGTCCGATAGCTGCCGCAGATTCGCGCAATTGAACCGAGATAGTCTGTAACCCTGTTGCGGTGTTGTGGACAATGGGCAATAGGGCATAAAGAACTAATGCTGTTATCGCATTTTTCTCAGATATGCCTAAAAACGGAATAAACAAAGCGAACAGGCAGAGCGATGGTATGGTATAGATAATTCCTGTTATCCCAAGAATTAATTGGCTGAATATTCCTGGTTGGCTGGCAATGATTCCCAGTGGAACACCAATCAGCACAGCAAAAATCATGGTCAGCAGAACCAATTTCAGATGCTGGAATGCGAATTTCGCGACTTTGCTCGTAAAGCTTGCACTTGTAGGAGTCAACATAGAATTTGATGGAGACTCTTGAGTTAGAGCAGATTTTATTTGGCTGAAATAGAGCGAAGCGGCAACAGTATAGTCTTTTTCTTTTTCGGCTTTCTGGTTCAGTTGCATCATCAGTTTTTCGTCGATTGTTTCTTCCAATGTCTTGATGATGTTGATGGATTTGGAGTCGATGTCATTTCGATAAAGAAAGACGGCATCGTACTTGGGAAAGAACTCCAAGTCATCGATTAATACTGTCAGCTCAAATTCCAGTAGTTTTGCATCGGTGGAATAGGCATCCATTAAATCAATGTCGTCATTTCTAAGAGCAACATAAGCCAATTCATGAGCCATTCCCTTGACGTTTTCCATCTGTAAATTATAGTGTTTGGATAGACTCTTCCAGCCATCTTTCCGGTTAAGAAACTCGTGAGTCAACCCTGCTGTTAAAGAAGGATGATTTTTCAGGTCACTGATCCGTTGAATTCCCAAATTTGATGCTTTATCTTGTTTCATAGCGATGGCGTAGGTGTTATTGAATCCCAGTTTCCCAGTCATAGACACGCCGTATGTTGACAATTTCTTTTGCATTTGTTCAAAAGTCAGATCAGTTTCTGATTTTAGAATAGCTTGACGGATAGTGCCTGTGTAATCGGGATAGAGATCGATATCCCCGTTTTTGAGAGCTTCCCAAACGATGATAGTTCCACCCATACGTTGTTTATGTTCAACGGTAATTGCGTTCTTTCGGAGTAGGTGTGCGGTGATTTCTCCCAGTACAATTGATTCAGAAAATTTCTTCGATCCAATAGTGATCTCTTGAGCTCTAATGAAACTGGCCAATAGCAAAATAATGATACAACATACGCATAGGTACTTGAAACGTAGGAAGGGAATCATATTTCGATCAAGCTCCTTTGGCTAGTGATAAATTTGGTGACGAACGTATCAGCAGGTTGATTCTTTAGTTGTTCAAGTGTGCCTTGTTGCATAACCTGTCCCGATTTGAGTAACACAAGAACATCACCGAGATACGCTGCCACATGCAGGTCATGGGTAACCAATATTACAGTCTTTCCCAGACTCTGAAAGATATCCTTCAACTCTTGCTGAAGGCTAGAACGAACAATCGGGTCTAAAGCGCCTAGCGGTTCATCCAACAACAACACATCTGGGTCGAGGATTAGCGCACGCATGAGACTGACTCGCTGTCGCTGTCCGCCAGACAGCTCTCCAGGGAAATTATTCAGTAGGTCGGGTGGGAAATCCGTTAGTTGGCATAATTCTTCCAAACGTTGCTGTGTTTCCGTTTGAGGTTGTTTTAATTCTTTTGGCATAAGTGACACATTCTGACTTGCAGTCAAATGTGGAAATAGTCCCCCATCCTGAATGACATAGCCTGTGCGTCTACGGATCTCCAAAATATTGTGGGGTGAAATGATCTGCCCTTCGAACTCAATGATACCTAGAGTTGGTAAAATCAGACCGTTGATCAGCCTTAATATGGTTGATTTGCCACATCCGCTGGGACCAATCAAAGTAGTAACTTTTCCTTTTTCAATATTTAAATCAGTGGGACAAAGGGCAACTACGCTTCCATAGTTTTTGCTGACATTTTTTAATTGAATCATTTTAGCTTTCCTGGTTTAACTGAGGACGTAACATCACAACTGAGAACCACCCCTTTTCGTCCTGCCACTGTTGTTCTATTTCAAACCCAGCTGTTTGACTGATTTCGTTGAAATGTGTAATTGTATATTTATAGCTGTTTTCAGTATGAATATATTCATCTTCGCTTAAATTGTATGATTCTCCGGTGTCCCGAATAAACACAGACTGATCAACACGGCTAATCAGACGCATTTCGATCCTGGATTCCGACTCGATAAACGGAGCCCAATGATCAAACTGATTAACGACAAAATTAGCACCAATTTCGCGATTAAGCCGAATCAATAGGTTTTTATTAAAGGCTTCCGTTACTTTGGAACTGTCGTTGTAAGCCGCTTCAATAATAGAAGTTTCTTTAACTAAATCGACACCAACAAGCAACCTATCTGATGGAGACATGTATTTCCCAACTTGTTGGAGGAAAATTGAAGCTTCGCCTGAATCAAAGTTACTAATGTTGCTACCCAAAAAGAGGATTAAAGCAGGACTAATACTTTGTTCCACTAAAATCGGCATGGCGGCCTGATACTCGGCCGCCATGGCAGTGACAGAAAGCTGATTGTACTCCGTCAACAGTTGAATAGAGGACTGTAGCAAGAACTCGGATGAAATGTCAATAGGAATATAGTGTAATGCTGCTTGTTTTTCAAGAATAGCATCGATTAGCAGACGTGTTTTGTCAGAGTTCCCACTTCCGAATTCAACTAAAGAAAGATCTTGAGAAGCACCTTGTATTATCTCAGCTGCTTTGGCTTCAAGTATTTGTTTCTCAGTTCTTGTGATGTGATATTCGGGCAGCTGGCAAATTTTTTCAAACAGTTCCGAACCAACTGTATCATAGAATAACCAACATGGTAAAGATTTCTGGATTTGTGATAGACCTCTACG
>Ga0257112_10000793_pt1:5000-12398 | contig 12398 bp, 6 predicted proteins | sample LP_taG_5_FD_191565 | JGI IMG/M metagenome (GOLD analysis project Ga0257112, IMG submission 191565) | Marine microbial communities from Northeast Subartic Pacific Ocean, Canada - LP_J_2015_P26_1000m | ecosystem: Environmental > Aquatic > Marine > Oceanic | place: Canada: Northeast...
TGATGGCGTGCCTTTTGCATAATGAGCCAGTGAGTTACTCGTATGTTGCAAGGTTAAGACTGTAAGGTCGGAGCCGTAGCGAAAGCAAGTCTGAATAGGGCGTTGAGTAACATGCGGTAGACCCGAAACCGAGTGATCTAGCCATGGCCAGGATGAAGTCCCGGTAACACGAGATGGAGGTCCGAACCCACCAGCGTTGAAAAGCTGGGGGATGAGCTGTGGTTAGGGGTGAAAGGCCAATCAAACTCGGAGATATCTGGTTCTCGCCGAAATGCCTTTAGGGGCAGCGTCATGTTAGTATACCGGGGGTAGAGCACTGAATGGGCTAGGGGGCCTACAAGCTTACCAACCCCAATCAAACTCCGAATACCGGTATTATTTTGCATGGCAGTGAGCTCATGGGGGATAAGCTTCATGAACAAAAGGGAAAGAACCCAGACCATCAGCTAAGGTCCCAAAGTCGATGCTAAGTGATAAAGGATGTCAAATCGCCCAGACAGCTAGGAGGTTGGCTTAGAAGCAGCCATCCTTTAAAGAAAGCGTAATAGCTCACTAGTCAAGGGGTTTTGCGCCGATAATTTCCGGGACTAAGCATCGCACCGAAGCTATGGATCACGACATTTGTATGTCGTGATGGTAGGCGAGCGTTCCATCGACCGTCGAAGGTTGACCCGTGAGGGCAGCTGGAGGAAATGGAAATGAGTATGCTGGCATGAGTAGCGATAAAGCCTGTGAAATGCAGGCTCGCCGCAAGCCCAAGGTTTCCTGAGTAAAGTTAATCTGCTCAGGGTTAGTCGGACCCTAAGCCGAGGCCGAAAGGCGTAGGCGATGGAAAACAGGTTTAATATTCCTGTACCAGTGCAACATTGTTTGAACTATGGGGGGACGCAGAAGTGAAAGGTCAGCCCGGTTTTGATTGTCCGGGTTTAAGTGTGTAGGGAGTCCTGGTAGGTAAATCCGCCAGGACATTAATCCTGAGACACGAATAGGAGAGCTTAGCTCATAAACTGACCCTAATCATACTGCCAAGAAAATCCTCTATGTTAGATGCTGCGCTGACCGTACCGTAAACGGACACACGTGGGCGAGGAGAGTATCCTCAGGCGCTTGTGAGAATCCAGGTTAAGGAACTCGGCAAATTAGCCCCGTAACTTCGGGAGAAGGGGTGCCCTTATTAGGTGAAAGACTTCGCGTCTGGAGCTGAACAGGGCCGCAGTGACCAGGCTCAATCGACTGTTTACTAAAAACACAGGTCTCTGCTAAGTCGCAAGACGAAATATAGGGACTGACACCTGCCCGGTGCTGGAAGGTTAAATGGAGAGGTTAGCACTTCGGTGCGAAGCTTTGAAATGAAGCCCCAGTAAACGGCGGCCGTAACTATAACGGTCCTAAGGTAGCGAAATTCCTTGTCGGGTAAGTTCCGACCTGCACGAATGGTGTAACGAATTGAGCACTGTCTCGACCTGGAGCACAGCGAAATTGAAGTGTCGGTGAAGATACCGGCTACCCGCGGCAGGACGAAAAGACCCCGTGAACCTTTACTACAACTTAGCATTGGATTCTGGTTCTACATGTGTAGGATAGGTGGGAGGCTATGAAGCTTGGACGCTAGTTCAGGTGGAGCCAAACTTGAAATACCACCCTTGTATTGCTAGGACTCTAATCCCGACCCGTGAAACCGGGCGAGAGACAGTGTTAGGTGGGTAGTTTGACTGGGGCGGTCTCCTCCCAAAAGGTAACGGAGGAGCTCAAAGGTTCCCTCAGCACGGTCGGTAATCGTGCGTAGAGTGCAAAGGCATAAGGGAGCTTAACTGCGAGGTCGACGGACCGAGCAGGTGCGAAAGCAGGACTTAGTGATCTGGTGGTTCCGTATGGAAGGGCCATCACTCAACGGATAAAAGGTACTCCGGGGATAACAGGCTTATCTCCCCCAAGAGTTCACATCGACGGGGAGGTTTGGCACCTCGATGTCGGCTCATCACATCCTGGAGCTGGAGAAGGTTCCAAGGGTTGGGCTGTTCGCCCATTAAAGTGGTACGTGAGCTGGGTTTAGAACGTCGTGAGACAGTTCGGTCTCTATCCGCCGTGGGCGCAAGATATTTGAGGGAAGCTGCTTCTAGTACGAGAGGACCGAAGTGGACGAACCTCTGGTGTACCAGTTGTTCCATCAGGAGCACGGCTGGGTAGCTATGTTCGGTCCGGATAAGCGCTGAAAGCATATAAGCGCGAAACCGATCCCAAGATAAGATATCTCTACCATAAGGTAATAAGGCTCGTTGTAGACTACAACGTTGATAGGCTGCAGGTGTAAGTGTAGTAATACATTCAGCTGAGCAGTACTAATAAGCCGAACGACTTTACCAAAATTTTATCGTTAAGGAAACACCCGTCAATTTCCCATAGTTTTTTAACAAAGAATTTTCCGGTGATTATGGCACAGGGGAAACACCCGTTCCCATTTCGAACACGGCAGTTAAGCCCTGTAGCGCCGATGGTACTGCGCGGGAGACTAGCGTGGGAGAGTAGGTCGTTGCCGGGAATATTTCAAAACCCTCCTTAACAGGAGGGTTTTTTATTAGTGATATAAATTGAAAAATCGATGAAATAATTTGGCTTGTCGTAAATTAAACAGGTAAATTACTTGAAGAGGTTATTGTGATGAGACTCTATAAAATGATTTGGTACCTGTTAATATTAGTAATTTTTTCAGTTCATAATCTTCAGGCTCAATCTACCACATTGGAACCAGAGCCGGGTTTTACTGAATATGCAACTTATTATATTAGCAGTTTCGACCTTCAGACAGGTGCTTCCAATTTTCAATTATTCCGCTTTCGACTGCACTCAAGCAGTTATCCTGTGTATTCGAAAATTGTATTTAATGTATCCATGATTTCTCCCGCACTGGGTATTGATTCGGAAATTACAATCGTTGAATTGGAGACAGCTCCTTTCCAAATGAATGCAGATATTATTTTGGATAATCAGGATATGTCAACAACCACAACACATTTAATAGATGTTTCGGGGAATACAGTTCCTTTGAGTATAAGTATTAATGATATGATTACTTCCTCGCAATTTGACGAAATTTTAAGTTCAGTTATAACTACTGGCAGGTTAGCAGATGGAGCCTATACATTTGAAGTTCAAGTTTATAGCGGCTCTTCTGAAGATGATCTAACTCTTACGGATTCTGAAAATATCAATCTTGTGGTCGAATCACCTTCTTATATCAGTTTGGAATCACCTGGCGGAGCATTTGAAGATACATCATTGACTGAAATTTATAGTACATATCCTTTGTTCATATGGTATCCGCAATTCTGCTCACAGTGTGAAGCAGATATCAGAGTCGCTGAATATGAACGTGGCATACATTCATCAATCAATGAAGCAATCGAAGATCAAACAATGCTGCCTTTTGATCAATCAACCGGTTGGGAATATGTCGGGAATGTAACCAGTTATCAATATCCGGTTTCCAATGCTCGTTTATTAGAACATAACAAAATTTACGTTTGGCAAGTTAAAGCCACATTACCAACCACTGTTGGAGAACAAGAAATTCTTTCACCTGTATTTGCCTTTAAAATTGGTGATATCGGTGGAGCAAATCCAGTCCCTGCTGGTTTGAGTCCTATTATACAGGTGCTTGGGCAGGCATTATCTTCTGATCAATTCAACACATTGTTTGGTGCTGGTGGAGTTCTAGAAGGATATACTCCCACAGGTAATATTGCGATAAACGATGCTTCTGCATCGGAATCTGATATAATGTATTTGATCAATCAGGTCATTAATCAAAATGCTTCAATTATAAATTTTTCAGTGGAAGAATAATGAGTACTACAAAACATCTGTTTGGTTCATTACTGGTCTTACTTTTGTTTTCTCCTTTAGAAAGCGCTGCTAAAATTGCGGTTACCATTAAAGTGTCTGGATCGGTAGATATTGAACAGTCGGGAAGCAGTGGTTTATCTACATTAAAACCTGGGACTATTTTATCTGATGGTGATCGCATCATGACAAGCAAAAATGGTTTTGCAGCTTTAATTTATATTGATGATAAATCAATGGTGAAGATTATGGGTAATACAGAGGTGATTATTAAGGGGACACAATCAGCAGGTTCTATTGCAAAACAAGTCAATATTGATCATGGCACACTTCGAGCACAAGTAAATAAACAGCGCAAAGGTGAATTTATCGTACAAAGTTCAACATCAGTGGCATCGGTCAAAGGTACAGATTTCTGGTTCATTAGTGACTCGGAGACTGGTGATATACTTATTGGCTTGGAGGGACTTGTAAATCTGACAAACTTATTGAGTGGTGAATCAACTGATGTTGGTGCCGGCACTACCGGAACATCAACACCAGATGGTAGTGTGGAAACATCCGAAACAAACCCTGATGATATTCCTGTAGATTCTGATGAAGGTGGTTCGCCAAGTAATCAGATTGAGATCGAAATGGAAGGCCCTGACGGCGAAATAAAAACCCTATTGATTGATATTCAATAAATCATCTCCCGTTTCATAAATTACAATGAGGCAAACCTTGAAACGGATTCATGTAACTGCACTAATACTGTTCTCCAATCTTTTTGCATTTAGTGGTTCATATCTTTTTCATGAACCACCAGTCGAAGTACGAATAGGGAAAGACCTGATTCTTTCTGTGATGCCTATATCTGATAATCGTGTCGTTGAAGCAAAAGGGTATTATCGAATAAAAGGTAATTTAAGTTTTCAGGAGATGCATCTACAGAATATGGTCGTTTCATGGGAGATGAGGATTGATGGTAGTGCTCTTTCTGCAAAAGGATTAGAATATTGTTTTATTTTTAAAATGTCGGATGGAGGCATGCTGGCATTCCCGAAAGAGAATCCATTAGAACAGCCGCATGTACTTGTTGTACTACCCATGATTTTTCCTGAAAAAATTATTGACGTTATAGAACCAGTATTTCAGCAAGAATCTGTTTCAGCTGAAATATTAATATTAGCTCCTGAACCTGAGGCTGAGATAAATTCTAAAAATGCAATCATTGCTGTAAGTTTATTTAATATTCCTGATGTGGATTCGGCCAGTATCCGTTTAGTTGTGGATGATAAAGATATTACTGCAAATGCGGAGATAAGTGGAGGCATTGCTACCTATATACCCAAACGCATTAAAAAAGGGGTTCATACAGTGCGGATATCAATGTCAAAGATGGATGGAACACCGGTTAATCCTTTATCATGGACATTTACAGTGCGGGATGGATTGGCAATGCTTGGAAATGTTGACTACAAAGGTGATATTTCAGCAAGATATTCAAATGAATATGTTGGTGAAAATTATTTGAATGTAGGTGAAATCAGAGGTAATGCTCAAGTATCAGTTGAATATGGAAAGATCAAAACCAATTTCAGGTTAACGACAAGAGACAATCCTTACAGGCAGCCATTAAATCGTTTTTCCATTGCTCTGCAGTTTGGTGAATATTTGGATATAAGAATGGGAGATTATTATAGATCTGTTTCTCCTTATACTTTAGATGGCCGCAGAGTGAGAGGTTTGAGCGTTGATGTTGATCTTAAATTTGCTCGGTTAGAAGTCATTCAAGGGCAATTAGATAGAACGGTTCAGCATTTAAATAAAACAGATGGCGCATTGCTGCTTCCCACAAATGCAGGTGCTGTCGATACCTTAGGACAACTTTCCTTTATATTGGATAGGACAGGATATACATTTGATCGAGAGATTTCTCTCACTCGTTTATCTGTAGACCTTTTTTCCAAATTTCAAATGGGCGTTTATTTTATGAAAGCTAAGGATGATGTCAATTCAGTCAACAAAGATATTTCCGGAGGATCTTTTAGTGTGGACAGTTCTGACATTACTGTTAATGACAGTATCTATGATATTACAGTTGGCAATTACACCTATAATACATTTACCAGTGCAGTAGAAGCAGTAGGCGGAAATGTCAATTTACCGGATAAGAATTGGGGCGGCAGGACACCGGAAGACAATATTGTTATTGGTTTTGATATAGGAACTGTCAGTGATAAAAAGCGTCTCAAATTAGATTTCAGTTGGAACTTCAGTATGCATAATAGGGATATCTGGGACGGACCCATGACATTGACACAATTGGATACCATTCTTGACGATACTGCGGATGGGTTTATTGCCCAATCGTATGATGAAGATGGAAACGTTTCTACAGCTGGTATCGATACAACACAAATACCCTTTGATCCTTCCAGTATTCAAGATTTGTTTATTTATAATATCAACACTACACCCTTGGTCCCCTTTGACTATATAAGTGCAAAAAAATTTCCAATTTCGACGTTTGTAAATATGCCATCTTCAGCATTTCATTTCCGCTTAATGGGCAATTACAGAATCAATAAATTCTCTATGGTATACAGGCAGATTGGCCCTGAATTTGTTTCACTGGCAAATCCATATTTGACCACGAATATTAGAGAGTTTGTATTCACAAACAGACTGGCCCTGATTGAAAATAAATTATCGTTAAGTGCGACATATAAATATAAAGATGATAAAATATTGCGTGTAGTTGAAGAACCGTTAAAAACACAAATACTCGTTGGCAGTTTTACATTTATGCCTGGCCCTAATGCACCTAGTTTTATCGTTAATTTTCAAACTATTGGAAAAAATAACAGTAAAACAGAACTGGAAACTGTGGGTGAAGAATTGCAGGATATGAGACAGGATTCCAGAACAAACAATTCATTCTTTTCGGTAACGTATCCTTTTACAACAGGCGTTGTTAAACACAACCTGAACCTGAATGTGAATAATATTGTTAATGAAGATCTGTTAGCAGGTGATCGAAAAAAAGACTATTTTTACCAAAAATCTGATTCCAAAACGATCTCAATAGCACTCTCAACACATTTCTCTATACCATTGCGAACTGTAGCCAATTTCAGCCGGACATCCATCCAAGTTCCAGTGCAGGACATAGAAGGCAATATTAACTCAAATGAATTAGTCTGGACATCCATTAGCGGAAATGGTAATTATTCATTCTGGAATAATAAACTTAAAGTAAATGGCGGCTTAACTTATTTGTCAAATAAGGGTACGACTCCAATTTCATTGTTTGGTATTAAAGGCGGCGCAGATTATAATTTCTTAAAAGGTATGTATGCTTCCTTATCAGGACAATTGCAGATGCGAGATGATGATAGTGAGTTTTCATTAAATACATCAGGGTTTTTATTTTCATTTAGATATAATTTCTAAGTATGATGGATGACTTACTTAAATATTTTAAAAACCGCTGGATAGGTTTAGTTCTAACATTATTTTCTATTATTCTTGTGTCTCTATTACACTGGGTGGGTGTTTTTGATATTATTGAAA
>Ga0257112_10000794_pt1 | contig 12381 bp, 8 predicted proteins | sample LP_taG_5_FD_191565 | JGI IMG/M metagenome (GOLD analysis project Ga0257112, IMG submission 191565) | Marine microbial communities from Northeast Subartic Pacific Ocean, Canada - LP_J_2015_P26_1000m | ecosystem: Environmental > Aquatic > Marine > Oceanic | place: Canada: Northeast Subartic...
ACCATGACAGAGGAACTGAATTTTTTACCGAGTTTGACCGGCTCTTTTGCCAAGCCGGCTGCTGAAAACCCCACAGTGGAAATGGTCGAGGCCGCCTACCGGCATCACGGTTTACACTGGCGGTATATCAACACGGAAGTCGGCCCGGAGAATTTAGGAGCGGCGGTTGCCGGTGCCCGCGCCATGAATTGGGCCGGGTTCAACTGTTCGCTGCCGAACAAGGTCGAGGTGATCCAATACATCGATGGCTTGGGAGAATCGGCAGAGGTGATTGGTGCCGTGAACTGTGTCGTTCGTCGTGGGGACAAACTCATTGGTGAAAACACGGACGGCAAAGGCTTTTTGAAATCGCTGGAAGAAGTCGTCGATCCAGCGGGTAAACGCGTCGTCATGTTTGGTGCCGGTGGAGCGGCTCGAGCGATTGGTGTCGAAGTGGCGTTGGCTGGTGCGACTCATATTAAGATAGTGAATCGCTCGAAGGATCGCGGGCTGGAATTGGTCGCGTTGTTGAACGATAAAACTCCGGCAGAGGTAATATTTGAAAAATGGGACGGTGATTACTCGGTTGCGAATGGAGTTGATGTCGTAATCAATGCCACGTCGATCGGCTTGTATCCTGATATCGATGCTCGCTTGGCTTTGAACTTGGATTCGCTGTCAGCGGACATGGTGGTGGCCGACGTGATTCCGAATCCACCGCGAACGAATTTCGTCAAGGATGCCGAGGCACGCGGCTGCAAGGTGCTCGACGGCTTAGGTATGCTTGTGAATCAAGGTATCACCGGCATCGAATACTGGACCGGCGTGACGGTGGACGGCATTGTGATGCGCACCCGCCTCGAGGAATTATTCGGCGCTTAGGCTCCGTCCGGGGTGTTTTCGCCTTTCCATGGTCGAGAATGCTACGTACCGTTGGGCGTCAACATTACAGCATAATGAAACTGGGAATGATTAATTCGGCTTGGGAACAGCACGGCGTTGGCCTTGTGGATGGCCTCAGGAAAACCAAGGAATTGGGCTTCGACTGTGTTGATATTTTCGAGGACCCGATGGAGCCGCAGGCCGCAGACCGCATCACCGAGATCAAGCAGACCTGCGACGAACTCGAACTGCCGATCATCAGCGTGGTCGGCGTAAGCGTTGGCCTGGTGGATTTTAATCCGTCGGTTCAGCGCTTCCACGTCGAGCGCTGCAAACGCTACCTAGACATGGGTGCGACGTTTGGTGCGAAAAACTACCTGCTCGTCATCGGTGAATACATTTGGCAGAAAGAGGTCATCCCGCCGGAGGAGCAATGGCGGTTCGCTGTCGAAAACTGCAGACTTCTTGGCGACTACGCCGGCGAACGCGACCTCGAGATCGTCATTGAGCTTGAGCCGTTCCACATGTCGCTCGTCAACAACATTGCCGAGATGGATCGCTTCCTGACCGACGTGAACAATCCGGCCGTGAAAGCGAACATCGATATCAGCCACATGGTGCTGAGCGACAGTCCGCCTGAGTCGCTCGCCGCGCTCAAGGGCCGGGCCGGGCACGTGCACATTTCCGATTGCGACGGCAAGGTACACGGTGACCTGCCGCCAGGCCGGGGAGCAGTGCCGTTCGAGGGCTACATGCAGGCGATCAAGGATCTGGACTTCGACGGCGCGATCAGCCTTGAGCTCGAATACGCGCCTGATCCCTCCCAAATCGTCGAGTGGGTCACCGAGGCTTATTCCGCCACTGATCGCTTAATGTCAGCCATAAATTTACGTCATTAACGCGCATGTCTGACGACTGGAAAGCCAAGTTTCGTGAACTGTACCAATCCGCGCAAGAGCGCTACCGTGCCGGGCGCACCACCACGCTGACCCTCTTCGAGCCGGACGAGGTCTGTTTTCTTGCCACGATCGGTTGCTCCACGCAGGAGCTGTTTGATTTCGTCGAGGACAGCATCAACTGGGACGACGTCGAGTACGACCAGGTCGAGGGCGTCACGGGGTTGCGGCGCGATTATTTCTTGAACACGCTTCGCAGTGAATCGGCCACAACCAAGATCGACCCCGACAAGATCCCGGCCAAGACGGACGAAGTCGATGGCATTGCCTGGCTGCCGCGCCTCATTGTCAAGGCCCGCGCCAAACTCGCCGGCGAACTCCCGCCCGAGTTAATGTACGGCTGCGGCGGCGACCGGCCGTTCCTGGGCGGGCGCAACTCGAATCTCGTCGACTTCCTGCGCGTCACCCTCGAAGCCGGCGACAACGACCGCGTGATCATTGACTACATCAAGAACTGCGCGACCAAGGGCTGACGTGCCTCCCGAGCCATTGCCAAGCAAAGACACCAACGGTGTAATTCGGCTTCGCGGCGTCCGACACAACAACCTTAAGAATCTCGACCTCGACCTGCCCAAGGGCAAATTGATCGTGTTCACCGGGCTGAGTGGTTCCGGCAAAAGTTCGCTCGCCTTCGACACGCTTTTTGCCGAAGGCCAGCGCCGCTACGTCGAGACATTCTCGCCGTACGTCCGCCAGTTTTTTGACCGGATGGACAAGCCGCAGGTCGATCGCATCGACGGCATCCCGCCGGCGATCGCACTGGGCCAGCGCAACACCGTCCGCACCACGCGCTCGACCATCGGCACGATGACCGAGATCTGTGACCACATGAAAAATCTGTGGACGCACCTCGCCCAATGCCACTGCGACCATTGCGGTGAACCCGTGACCCGCGACGTGCCATTGGCTGTTTGGAAAAGGCTACTCAACAGCCAGGATGCCGAGGCACTGGTGACGTTCGATGTGCCGTTGTCGGACAAGATTTCAATTGCCGAGTCGCTGCAACTCATCAGCAAACAGGGCTACCGGCGTATCATCGATCCCACCTCAAAAACCAAGCGGGGTAGGCTGCCGGAATTGCTGCGTATCGAGGAGGCGGCCAAGCGCTTGGCCAAGCGCAAGCTCACGTCGCTGACCGTCGTGCAGGATCGCATCCGCTTGGCCAAGGGCAGCCGCGCGCGGTTTCTCGAGGCGGCCGGACAGGCGTACCAGTTCGGCAAGGGTCACCTCGCCGTTCACACAGAAGTGCTTGCTCAACAGCGATTTAGCCGGCATTTCCACTGCGCCGCGTGCGACGCCGAGTACCGCGACCCGTCGCCGTCGCTGTTCAGTTTCAACAACCCTGTCGGCGCCTGCCCGGAGTGCAAGGGCTTCGGTCGAATCATCTCGATCGACTACCGGCTCGCGATGCCGGACCTCACCAAGTCGATCGCCGGGGGCGTCGTCAAGCCGTGGCAGACCGGGCACGGCGTCGAGTGTCAGCGAGAGATGATGGCCGCCGCGAAGCAGGATGGCATCCCGACCGATTTACCGTTCAACAAGCTGCCGAAAAAAGCGCGCGACTGGGTAACCCACGGCGAGCCGGACTACGGCAAGCCGGGCCGCACCTGGCCCGACGCATGGTACGGAGTAGCCGGTTATTTCCGCTGGCTGGAGAGCAAGGCGTACAAAATGCACGTCCGCGTTTTGCTCTCGCGCTACCGCAGCTACACAACGTGCCCGGGGTGCGAGGGGCAGCGCTTCAAGCCGGACTCGCTCCGCTTCAAGCTCGACCACACCGGCACCGGTGACTGGCTCACGCTCTCCGATCTTTACCGGCTTCCCATCCGCGACGCAGCGGGCGTGATCAACGAACTCGCCGGCCGCCTCGACCTCAACCGGGCCGATGCACTCGCGCCGGTGTTGGCCGAGGTGCGCGGGCGGCTCGACGCGATGGTACGCATCGGCCTTGGCTACCTCACGCTCGACCGGCCGACGCGCACGCTCTCCGGCGGCGAAACCCAGCGCGTCAACCTCACCGCCTGCCTCGGTTCGAAACTGGTCAACATGCTTTATGTGCTCGACGAGCCAAGCGTCGGGCTGCACCCGCGCGACACAAATCGACTCGTCGGTCTCCTGGAAAACCTGCGCGACCTCGGCAACACGCTCGTTGTCGTCGAGCACGAAACCGGCATCATCCGCCATGCCGACCACGTCGTTGACCTTGGCCCGGAGCGGGGTGAGCGGGGCGGCGAGATCGTGTACAACGGCCCCGGCTCGCGCCTGGCCAAGTGCCGCGCCTCGCTGACGGCCGCGTACCTATCCGGCCGAAAAAAACTAGAGCCGCCCCCGGCCCGCGCGGTGACCGCAAGCACGCCTCGACTCCGCTTGGCCAAGTTTTCCCGGAACAACTTGAGCGACTTCGCGGTGGACATCCCGCTTGGCCGCTTGGTTTGCGTGACCGGCGTCAGCGGCTCTGGCAAAACAACACTCATTCGCGACGGCCTGCTCCCCGCCCTGCGCGACAAGCTCGGCGGCACGCCGGCGGACGCCCGCTTGGCCAGGCTGACCGGCTGGCGGTCGCTCGAGTCCGTGATGATGGTCGATCAGTCGTCGCTGGGCCGCACGCCACGCTCGAACCCGGCCGTGTACATCGGCGCGTTCGATGACATTCGCAAACTGTTCGCCGCCAGCCCCGAGGCCAGGGCGTTTGAGTTGCCCGCCGGGGCGTTTAGCTTCAACTCCGCGCAGGGCCAGTGCGGCTACTGTCGCGGCACCGGCTTTGAAAAAATCGAGATGCAGTTTTTGAGCGACGTGTTCATCAAGTGCCCCGAGTGCAACGGCCGCCGCTACCGCGACCACGTGCTCGAGGCCAGGCTCACGCCGCCCTTGGCCAAGCACTTGGCTTGGAACATCGCCGATCTGCTCGACGCCACCGCCGACGAGGTGATCCTGTTTCTCGACGGCTACCCCGACTCGCGCCCGGCGGCCAGGGCACGCGCCAAGCTGCAATTGCTGAGCGATGTCGGCTTGGGCTACCTGCGGCTTGGCCAACCGGTGAACACGCTTTCCGGCGGCGAGAGCCAACGACTGAAACTCGTCCGCAGCCTCGCCGAGGCGCACAGCAAGCGCACCGCCACCGGCCCGACGCTGTACCTCTTCGACGAACCGACGACCGGCCTGCACTTTGACGACATTCGACTCCTAGCCAGAGTGCTGCACCGCCTGGTGGACGAGGGCCACTCGGTGCTGGTGGTGGAGCATAATTTGGATTTGATCCGCCAAGCCGACTGGGTGATCGACCTCGGCCCTGACGCCGGCGACGAAGGCGGCCAACTCGTCGCCCAAGCCACACCCCCCACCCTCGCCAAAAACAAACAATCCCACACCGCCAAAGCCTTGCGCGCGGGATGATCCGCCGTCACTATTGCAGTATTCCCTTTAGTCTCCGGAGCGGTTGGTCCACATGCCGAGGGTTGAGTCTTTGATGAGGCTCGCGTGGCCGTCCGTGAAAATCGCGTTGAAGCCGTTGTTGTGGCGTTTATGGACATGGCCGGTTGGGATTTTGGGTTCCGGGGAATTCCCCACAAAGGCGGGCCCAAAGCCGGCATTATGCCAGGCATCAACCTGTTCGAGACGCCAGATTTCTGCGGAGCGGAAGCCGTCAAAAATAGCAATCGTGCCGGAGGCATCGGCCACATCGGACAGGTGACGACTGGGGTTTTTATAGTTGTTGATGAATGGTCCTCTGGCACCGACCCAGTCCGGTTGGCCACTCGCGGCGTATGCACCACCTTGTGCGTTGGCGATATAATCCCGGATGAGCGGGCTGGGCAGTCCGCGCGGTCGGCGGTAGGTATATTCCATGTGAGGATCCATGCTGGGACAGGTGTAAATCTCTTCGCTATCGATGTAGGGCCGCACGAGATCCTGCCACCAGTAAAGATCGGCCTGCCCCGGCCATGTGTAGGCGTAGCCGTAAGGCAGGTAATCGTCAAAGTCCTGTGAATACATCATGACCGAGAGGCCAATTTGCCTTTGATTGCTGAGGCAACGGGCCGATTTTCCCTTCGCCTTCGCGTTGGCCAAGGCGGGCAGCAGCATCCCCGCTAAAATTGCAATGATGGCTATCACCACTAGCAACTCGATCAGTGTAAACGCGCCTTTGGGGTGCGTTGTTTTCGCGGGAGATCGATCTTGATTACTCATGGGCCGAAGATGAGGTGGCCGAACTTGGCCGGGGTGTGGGCGCTGCCGTTGGCGCATGGGCTCCAGCCGAGGAACGCTTTGTGGGCGGGGTCGTGCCGGTAAAGGTTGATCCGCCACTGCGTGCCCGGCCGGGGCGGCTGCTCGCTCAATGACTTGAGCGGGATGCGCATTTCCGCCGTCCAGATTTTTCGTTTGCGGTCGATGTGCGTTGCCGCCTCGAAGCCGCTGTTCCATTCCAGGCTCTTGTCGGTCGGGGTGATGTTTAGGTCGAGTTTTTCGCCGGTCGGTGCCACTTCGTATTCAGTGTAGTGGGTTGGGTTGGCGGGGTCGGTGCCGACGAAGGCTTCGACGACATCCTTGTTCCACAAGCCGCTGCGCTCGCCGCTTTTGAGTGCTGGCTCGAACAGGGTCAGCTCCGTGTACGGGCTGCGGTAGCCAATGTAAAGAAATTGATCCGACCACAACACGCGGGCGGTGGTGCCGATCTCCGGCTTGGCCTCGCCGGTGTTGATTTGCGACTCGATCCGCGCCGGTGCAGCGCTTAGCCAATCGGCATCGTCGAGCCAACCGTCAAGCTCGAAGTCGGCCCCGATGCGCTTGGCCATAAGGCGCGGCAACGGCAGACGGCGCACAAGCAGTTTGCGGGCGTTGTCGAAATAAATTTTTCGCAACACCTCCGGCGGCAAACCGATGCCGTCGATTTTCCAGTCGCCCTGAATCGGCGTCATATGCTCGAACTGCCGGTCCCAGGTCTCGAGCCAGCGCCAGTGCTTGGCGTAAAAACCGAGCGCATCGTCGTCGGTGGGTGCCGGGCCGCTGCCGCCGGAACCGAGGGTCAGCCGACTGTAAACCATAAAGTCGGTGGCGAAGAGAATGCGATCCTGATGCTTGAGGAATAACCGGTGCACCTTCTTCGGATCGTGGCGTCCGATCTCCGGAATGCGCGCGGCGAGGTCGGCCATCATGTTGGGATTGCGGTCGAGCGCGGCGTCCACCCAGTCGATGTCTTCGGAGTTGTTGGCGAAATGCACGCAGACGAATGTGGTCAGCGGATGCCGCGCGATGACGCGATCCAGCGCGTTGAGCAAGTCCATGCGCGGCGGATATTTCTCGGCGTCGCCGAACCACCACGGGCGATGATCTTTCAGCTCGATCCAGCGCTCGTTGTCAGAGTTGAACGGCAGCCAAAACGCACGTGGATCAGCCACGTGAATGGAAACCGGTAGGCCAAGCTCGCCACAGCGCCGCCACACCGGGTCGAGTATCGGGTCGTCTATTTTTATCAACTTCCCCGACTTGTCGCGCAGGTACAGCCCGAGCCGCTTCCACTCCTTGAGCCCGGCCGCGCCAAGCCGGTGACCCTCCTCGACCTGACGAACGGCACGCTCGGAGAAGCCCGGCTGATCCCAGCCCGCGTAATCGAGATTCATGTAATAGGCGAACCGGCCCGGATGCAGCCGGTCACCCAACGCCTTGTTCCGCTCGAACGCCGAAAGCTCGTCCTTCTTGTGAGTCACCGTTCCGCCGCTGAGATTGACGCCAACGCCGATGCCGGCGAGGTTCATGATCGACACCGCTCGCTTGAGCAGCGCCTCCGACGAACCGACGTGCTGGTGCAAATCGATGAGGCGGCGCTCCTTGCGCCATTGCGCGGGCGACTCTTCAGCAGCCAAGGCGGGTAGCAGACAAAAAGACGAAATTAAAATGTGAAACAACCGGCGATACACCGGCGGATACTCCACAAAGGCGGGCATTTTGTCGATTGGCCAAGCGTACTTTTTTGTCGCGAACTTATTTGCCGCGTGCCGTACGCTGCGTGCCGCGCTTGGGCTTATGCAATTTGGATCGCTCCAACTAAAATCCAACCTATTTCTCTCGCCGCTGGCCGGGTACACGAACCTGCCGTTCCGGCTCGTTCTGCGCGAGGTGGGCGGCCTGAGCCTCGCCACGACCGATCTCGTCAACGCCCGGTCGCTGCTCGAGCGCAACTCCAAGGCGCTCAAGCTCATCGAGACGAACGAGGCCGACAGCCCGTTCGCGGTGCAGTTGTTTGGTGCCGTGCCGGAAGAGATGCGCGACGCGGCGCAGTACCTCGAGTCGATCGGCGTGGACTCGATCGACATCAACATGGGCTGCCCGGTGCGCAAGGTCTGCAAGACCGGCGGCGGCTCAGCGATGATGACCGAGTTGGACAAGACCGCGCACCTCGTGAAGACGATGGTCAATGCGGTGAAGTTGCCGATCACGGCCAAAATGCGTCTCGGCTGGGACGACAAAAACATCACCGCGCCCGACTTGGTGCGCGTGCTCGAGGGTGTCGGCGCGGCGGCGATTTTCATTCATGGGCGGACACGCGAACAGGGGTTCACCGGGACGGTGAACCTCGCGGGCATCCGCCAAGTGGTCGAGGCGGCGCGGGGTATCCCGGTAATCGGCAACGGAGATATTACCACGCCGGAATCGGCCAGGCACATGATGGACGTCACCGGCTGCCACGGCGTGAGCACAGGCCGGGGCGCGTTTTACAACCCGTGGATTTTCAAGCACACCGATCACTATCTACGGACCGGCGTACTGCTGCCCGAGCCAAAATTTACGGAGCGGGTGCAAGTGATGCGGAGGCATTTTGACCTGATGCTGGAGGTGTTCGGCGAGAAGCGCGGCTGCCTGATGTTCCGCAAAGTCGGCCCGTGGTACGCCAAGCGCTTCGGCCCGGTGAAGCCGTTCAACAAAGCGGTCGTGCTGATCTCGACACGCGAGGATTTCGAGTCAGCGCTGGCCGACTACCTCGAGTGGCGGCGACAGTTTTCCGATGATGACGGGGAGCTCACCGAGCGCTATCGTCAGAACCCAATGATGCCGTCCTTTATGAAGGACGATAACGAACCTGCCGACGCGAAGCGCAAGACCATCCCCGTGCCCAAGGGCCCAGTTGAGGTGTGGTAAAAAATCCCGCAGGCCAAGGCCAGCGGGATTTGTCTAAGCTTGTTAATACAAAAACTTATTCACCAGATGAGGGCCGGCTCGGGCGCTGACCGCCGCGACCTTCGCCACCACCTGAGGGACGCTGGCCACCGCGACCTTCACCGCCACGGGACGGACGCTGGCCTGATGCACCTCCGCGGCCACCGAAATTTGGACGCAACTCGTCTTCGGTCAACTTGCCATCCTTATTCTTGTCGAGTTTCTTAAGCGCTGCAACGGCACCCTTAATCTCCTCGGGGGAAATCTCACCGTTGCCATCACTGTCCAGTGCGGTCATCACAGGGAACATCCGCATAAAACCACCTGGCCCTCCCTGACCACCACGGCCACCGGACTGCGATCCACGCTCACGGCTTGTTCCGGACGGACGTTGACGACGCTCGGCGCCCTGACCCCGTTCACGACTCTGTTCACCAGCCGCTCGGGACGGGCGTTCACGACGCTGTTCACCGGCTGCTCCGGACGGACGTTGACGACGCTCGGCGCCCTGACCCCGTTCGCGACGCTGTTCACCGGCTGCTCCGGACGGGCGTTCACGACGCTGAGCACCTTCACCCCGTTCGCGTCCACCGCGTTCCTGCGCGATTGCATCACCTGCCATCATGCCAAAACATGTGACAGCCATTACTAGTTTATATGTCATCTTTTTCATAACACCAAATCAATGGTCTGCTTCAAATATACGATCCACCCTGCAGGTAAGTTACAATTTTAGTACACCCACGGACGAGCTTGCTTGATGGATAAAGTTCCATCCTTGGTAATCTTGAACTCAACTTCCATCGCAAATTTTATATCTTCCAAGGTTGTCCCGTATAATTTACTGAACTTGCTGTGGATCTTGCCCAAATACCGGTTCATCTGCTCGAGTTGGCCCTCGGTCATAATCAACTTATCATCTTTTAACTGATTGGACTTGCGCATCACCTTGTAATCACTTGGCCGCCACCAATCCAACAAAAGTTCTTCAGGGATTGAATCAGCGTCGGGATTGGTCACCAGATTCTCGCCAACCTGGGTATTGAGGTAATAGTTGCCCTTGGTCTGGTACAGGATGTCGTCGGTAACCGCGACACCATTGGCCAGTTCGTCGGAAAAGTTGAGGTGAACGAGCACACCAATGGCTGTGGTGAAGTGGTCGATCCGGTAGAACGTACGCTCCTCAAAAGCGCGGAAGTTCCACAGGCTGGCAAACACCTGCTTAATCGTCTTGGCCAAGTGGCCCTCGTCCGACTTGTGAGTGAACGAGTCGTACAGGCCGGCGCCGCTGAAGTCGGGAAGATCCTCGTTATTGGTGCTTGAACGGCAGCGAATCCCTTGGCCGTTGGCGAAGGATTTCTGCAGCTTGGCCAAGTCCCCCATCATCCAGTCGGGCATGCTGCCGGACTTGACGAGTTTACGGAATGCCTTGAGCTCTTTGATCTGTTCATCGCGGTTTTCCTTGAACGACTCGGTGCCCAACATTGCACGGGCCTTGTCGTACAAGCCATTGTGTTTCATGAAGGCATCGTAAAAATGAAACGGCACGGCGTGGCCGCTGGGCACGGTGCCATCGGGGAAATCCAGCGTGTGCAGCGTGGCGAGGTTGGTGGCCTTGACGCCGAATGCTGCTGAGTCTTCAAAGCCGATTTTGTCGAGCGGCTTGATCTCCTTAACGGACAGGTCACGCTTGGGTGTCTGCACCTTGGCCGGGCGGATGGCAGCGAAATGTTTGTCCACCTCGTCGGCCGAGGCCTCACGCAGTTCGTAGCCGTTGGTGGTGACCTTATAGTAAACAAATTTGCCAATCAGCGAGGTGATTTCCTTGTTTTCCGCTGCACCGGTAATGAACGCGTTCGGGACACTGTCCTGAATCGCTCGCAGGTTGACGTGCGATAGGGGCGTTTGTCGCATAGCAGTGATCACACCAGCAACTCGCGGCATTTCATTCGGCAACATCTTGTAGATAACGATGTCTCGTGAAGTTGGCAATTCGTCGGTCTCAATAAGGCGCAACCGCCCGTAAGACTCCTGCGTGTTCAAAGGTAGGAAACCTATGTCGCTCTCGAGGTCTTCGTCGAGCACCACGGGGAATTCGGCGGCATCGTACAGATCCTTTTCATCAAAGTAGACCGATCGGGCACGCGGCATCGGATAATAGCCAAGCTTACCTTGAAGGTAAGGCATTTGTTTGGTCAGCATTTCGTACGAGAGCTTGATGCGCTCGAATGGATAACGATCATTCGGCTCGTACTCGAAAGTGAACATGCCCGGCTGGCCGTTGGGCGACTTCTTGAGCGGGCGATAAACAAGCACGCCACGCATTGAGCCGTCACCACGCTGAATTCCGATCTGGCGCATGAACATTGGATGCCCCCGGTGGGTCTTGGTGTTGATGAAGTACAACACCGGTTCTCCCTTGCCCACATCCTCGATCTGGAACTTCACGAACTTCCAATCTGCAAGATGCTGATCGACCATCACTTCGGGACCTTGATAGGAAAGTTTTTCGAACATCTCCCTACCCGGGATTGAGGCAACACCGTCCTTGAAGTCGAGCTTCCCCGGCGGGATGCGCTCCATCTCCGGCTCATTGCCTCGGTCAAAGGTCCGACCACCTCGGCCCTTGCTGCTGCTTCGACCACCCGGACCGCCAAAACCGCCGGGGGCCCCGAAACTGGGGCGTAGTTCATTACCGTCGATTTTGCCGTCACCATTTTTGTCTAGTGCAGTCAGGGCTTTCTCGGCGTTCTGTATTTCTGCAATGGAGATCATCCCATCCTTGTTTTCATCCAAAGCGGCCATAACAGGGATAATGGGCCTCATTCCGCCGGGACCTCGTTCTCCACCTCGCGAAGGCTGCGCCTGCAATGTGAACGTCACGGCAAACACCACGACAACTGTCTTGAATAGGATAAGTCGTTTCATAAAAAACTGCGGAAAATAGATGCCTTTTTTCGCGATAAAGTTACAACTAAAATCAATTGATAATCGGCTCGATGCACTTGGGAGCCTCGAAGCGGGGGTTGTTCATGAGCGGCGTGACATAGTGCTCCTGCATCGGCTCGTCGTCGAACGGCCGCAGCAACCGCTTGAGATCGGCCGCTTTGCTTTCGGGCAAGAGCCAGTTGCCGTAGTCGGCAGGATGAACGATCACCGGCATGCGGTCATGCACGCGCTTGGCCAAACGATTGGGCGTCGTGGTGATGACAGTGAACGTGCACAGCATCTCGGCTTGCGCTTGGCCAAGCCCCGGCAACTCTGGCTCATCGGTTTGCACCGGCGGCGTCCAAGTCTCCCACAGTCCTGCGAGGCAAAACAGGTCGCCGTCGCGCATTGAGTAGTAAACCGGTTGCTTGCCGCTTGGCCGCGATTCCCACTCGTAATAGCCATCCACCGGCAACAGGCAGCG
>Ga0257112_10000797_pt1 | contig 12368 bp, 9 predicted proteins | sample LP_taG_5_FD_191565 | JGI IMG/M metagenome (GOLD analysis project Ga0257112, IMG submission 191565) | Marine microbial communities from Northeast Subartic Pacific Ocean, Canada - LP_J_2015_P26_1000m | ecosystem: Environmental > Aquatic > Marine > Oceanic | place: Canada: Northeast Subartic...
AAGCCTGGAAAAAAAATATTTAGTGATGCAGCTAGAGGAAGCAACTGATGAAGCCATCAACTCTAATTTAAACATTAAAGAAACAAACCTTAGAATCAAAGCATCAGAAGAGAATCTTTCAAGAGTAAAATCTAGTCGCTGGCCTAGAGTTAGTTTGAAAGTCCAGGGGGATAAATATAATCCTGAAACTTTCATGACCAGGCACATGGAAGAATATGATTTCTATGCTGGTGTTAATTTGGAAGCGGATATCTATTCAGGAGGCAGAAAGAGATCCCAAATAAGGGCAGCGAATGAGGAATTAAATGTGCTTCTGTATGAAAAAGCTTCATTGGTTAAAATTATAAAAGCAAACACTGAACGCCTGATTTCTGAACTGGGAAGTAGTGATGAACGAATTGATATCTTCCAAAGAGCTTTTCTTGCTAATAATAGGAGTAGAGATAATTTAACTCTACAATTCCAAACCTCAAATGTTTCGCTGCTTGAATTATTACAAGCTGAACGTGACTACTTAGAATCATCTGAAAACATGGTGTTTAATCAACGAGCTATCTTGTTATCCAGCTACACACAATTAGCTATTCTAGGTCGGCTACTAAATTACATCAGTGATCAAAGTCAGAAATCATAACCATGAGCTGTTTAGACTATAAATCGGAATAATGTCCAATCAAAAAAATAATCATTGGTTTTGGGGCTCAGTGGCTAATTTTAAAGCTTTGTTTTTTAGAATTGGCATCTCGGCTGTAATGATTAATCTCCTTTCAGTAGGTAGCTCTATATTTATTATGGTGGTATATGATCGGGTGATACCAAATGCTGCTTTCCCTTCTTTATATGCCTTAACAGCTGGAATGCTGGTGGTATTAATCTTTGATTTTATTTTAAAAAATATGCGTGCTTGGTTTATAGATTTAGCCGCACAACAAATTGACCTGACAATTGGTGAAGACATTTACAAAAGAGTTTTAGAAGCTCCCTTGGATGAAGTCTCTGGATCTGTTGGAGGTCTTGCCAATACAATCAGAGGGTTTGACCAAGTTAGAGAATTCTTTACTTCAGCGACTCTTGCTTTAGTGGTCGATTTACCATTTGTTTTTTTATTTGTCTTTGTCATCTATCTCATCTCTGGGCCACTTGCTGTGATTCCATTAATGGCAATACCCATTGTCATCGGTATTGGGCTATTGGTGCAACCCTTTATCGCCAAACATGCTGAAAAGGCAATGGAAGTGGGAAAAAGTAAACACGGTTTAATTATTGAAAGTTTATCCGGGATAGAAACCATTAAAACTGTGGGTTCCTCAAATGTTTTTCTCTCACGATACAAAGACACTATAGAAGACGGTGCAGAATCAGGGAGGATGTCAAAAGTTTTTTCTCAACTGGCAACGAATTCAGCATCATCTGCTCAACTACTCTGTCTAGTTTTTATTGTTTTTTATGGAACGTTCCTGATTGACGAAGGAATCGTGTCTATGGGAGCCATGGTAGCTGCTGTACTCCTTTCCTCAAGGGCTCTAGCCCCATTAGCACTAATTGCTAATCTCTTTGGGCGACTCAATAACACGAAAACAGCTTACAATGAATTAGATCAATTAATGCAAAAAGTTGAATTAGGACAAAAAGAGACATTGGGTATAAAAGTTAAAGCTTTGGGCCAAATCGTTTGGTCTAGAGTTGGGTTCAATTATGCTAATGCAAGTGTTCCCAGCCTTATTGATATTAGTGCAATTATTAACCCAGGAGAAAAGATTGCAGTGATGGGAAGAAATGGCTCAGGTAAAACAACCTTAATTAAACTCTGTGCTGGTATGTATCAACCCACTCAAGGAGTCATTACTTTTGATAAACTTGCCACCAGTGAAATTGATTCAACAACAATGCATTCAAAGCTCAGTGTGGTCCTTCAAGATATCTATCTGTTTGCAGGCAGCATTAGAGAAAATATTTTTATGGGCAGAGAAGAAATTGAAGATTCGACACTCATGCAGGTTATAGAATGCAGTGGAGTAAATGATTTTTTAACTAAAATACCAGGCGGTTTAGACGCCGTATTAACGGACAGAGGCCAGTCTTTATCAGCTGGACAAAGACAATCTATTGCAATTGCCAGAGCATTGATCAATCAGCCTGAGGTTCTACTAATGGATGAACCAACAGCAGCTTTGGATTTGAATTCAGAACAAGCGTTTGTTAAAAAATTAAAACCCTTAATTGATGGTAAAACATTAATCATGGTGACTCATCGACTGCCAGTACTAGAATTAGTTGATCGAATCATTGTTCTGGCTGATGGTAAAATTGCTCTTGATGGCCCTAAAGAAGAAGTATTGGAAAAATTAAAAGCTAAATCATGAGTGAAAAATACACAAAAGCAGTTAAAAAAGCAGATCTTATCTTATACACCACGCTGTTATTCTGGGTAATCATCATCATATGGGCATCCTATGCATCTTTAGAAGAAGTCACCAGAGGTCAAGGGAGAATTATTGCTTCTTCTAAAATACAAATTATCCAAAATTTAGAGGGGGGTATTATCAAGGATATATTAGTAAAATCTGGAGACATTGTGGTACAAGGTGATTCACTTATTCAACTGGATACCACCCGCTTTGAATCTGAGCTCTCAGCTCTAAAAAAACAAAAATCAGCTGCTGAAAACAACCTTAACTTGCTAGAAGAAGAGAGAAGTATTCTAACACCATTAGTTGACCAAGGTGTTGAATCCAGAATGGAGTTGATTAGATTATTACAGAGAATTTCTGATGCAGAAGCACAACTCATGAAAGCTGAAGAAACTCAACCGATCTTGGAAGATCGTCTGTCAAGATCAAATGTAAAAACACCAATGGACGGAATCGTGAATAGGCTTTTAGTCAACACCACCGGAGGTGTTGTCCAACCAGGAGAGCCATTACTTGAAATTGTTCCCATAGAAGATGATCTTCTCATCGAGGTTGAAATTAATCCCAAGGATATTGCTTATGTGATTAGCGGTCAGGAAGCTATTATTAAACTAACAGCGTTTGATTTCGCTAAGTTCGGATCACTTAACGGAATAGTCCTTAATGTTGGAGCCGATTCCATACAAAAAGAAGACGGAAGTATCTGGTATATATGTCAGGTTGCTGTAGAGAAAGAAGGTTTGACCTCCCTAGGTAAAACCATAAAAATCCTTCCTGGTATGGTAGCTCAAGTGGATATTATAAGTGGAGAAAAAACAGTGATGGAATATTTAATTCAACCAGTTACAAAAATTGCAAACGAAGCGTTTAGGGAAAGATAAGTTCTTTTTATGACTGGATCATGATACTTAGTCAGTGTCGTGTTTTTGCTCTAGGTCTTTCTCAATATCTTCGTGATCTCCAACCATAATATGGCTTTTACTTTTGGTAACATATTTCTCTAAGAAAGGGATTAACAACAAAGGCAATAACCCCCCAAGGACAATTCCTACTGTTCGAGCTCTCATTGATGGATCAATCACTGCAGCAATAAAATCAGCGAGAACATGGGCAAGTGAGGCGCCAAGAATACCAGCGATATAACCTTTAGTAATATTTTTTAGGAGACGATTAATACTCCAACCAGTATAAAATCCTAAAATTACCAAACTGACATGAATAACACCAAAAACAAAACCAGGCAATATCGTTCCGTTCTGAATAAAACCTATATTTTCTAGCAAGTGTTCCATAGTTTATGCTTAAATTTCTATCAAAATACTTATAATTAAAGAATGTTTAAAACTGTCTACAAATCTTACCTATTATTCTGCTGCATTTCTTTAGTAATTTTCTCAACCCATAGTTTTTCTCAAACCATCGACTATCCAGTTTCTATTAAAGGCAATACTCAAGATAACTATCATGGAATTATTATTGATGATCCTTATAGAGGCTTGGAAGATTTAAACTCAGATCAAACGCAAGCTTGGATCATAGAACAAAATCGCTTTACCGATTCTTATTTAGATGATCTCATCGAGCAAAAGGAGATTAAATTATTACTTGAGAAGATCTATAATAAAGAAAATCAATCGGTTCCTTTTCGAAGGAAATCAAAGATTTTTACCTATTACAACAATGGGACATGGCAACAAAGCAAGCTCTTCTACAAGGAAACGACAGAAGATAAAAAGACACTGGTTATTGATCCTAATCTCTTATCCGTTGATGGCACTGTTTCAATCGGCTCGGTTAGTGTAAGCCCTAATTCTGAACTTATCGCTTACTCCATATCGGATGGCGGATCAGATTGGAAAACATGGAAAATCAAACATATCAACAGCGGGAACATTCTAGAAGACACTATTCAATGGTCAAAATTTAGTAACGCAGAATGGGCTAAAGATAATTCAGGATTTTATTATTCAGGCTACTCTGAACCTCAAAAAGGTGATGAATATAAAGAACTAAACAGAAATCAGAAACTGTTTTTTCATACTCTTGGTCAACCTCAATCTAATGACCAACTAATTTATGAACGACCTGAGCACCCTGAATGGGGCTGGGGAACCACAATAACTGAAGACGGTCATTTTCTCATTCTATCGGTTAGCGAGGGTACAGATGAGAGAAATCGGTTGTTTTATAAGGATTTAAGAAAGGACGAATCTTTCGTAGAGTTGATTCCAGATTTGAGAGCGCAATTTACTTTTCTTGGTAATGAAGGATCTATTTTTTGGTTCTCTACTGATCTAAATGCCCCCAAAGGAAAAGTAATATCAATTGATATTAATCACCCTGAAGAGCACAACTGGAAGGTATTGATAGCTGAGCAAAACGATGCTCTAACAAATGTTGAAATTTTAGAAAACTATATTTTATGTCAATACTTGAAAAATGTTGCAAGTGAAGTCTTCCTCTATGAAAAAAATTCTTTAAAAAAGAAAACAATTAATTTCAATAAACAAGGCATTATCTCTAACATTTCAACAAATCAAGACTCCGATATTTTTTATTTCTCATACACGAATTACATCCAACCGAATCAAATATACAAATACAATGCCAAAAATAACGATATTTCACTTCTATGGGCAAAAGAAATACCCCAGTTCAATGGTGATCACTATATAAGTCAACAGGTGTTCTACCCCACTATGGATGGAACCATGATCCCGATGTTCATTTCACATCATCAAGACACTGAATTGGATGTGAATACCCCATTATTACTCTATGGTTATGGTGGCTTTGATATCTCAATACTACCGAATTTTAGGGAACGTTACTTAGCTTGGATGTTAATGGGTGGAGTCGTTGCAGTGCCCAATATTAGAGGTGGTGGTGAATACGGGGAGGAATGGCATCAACAAGGCATGTTAAAAAATAAACAAAATGTTTTTGATGACTTTGCCAGTGCTGCTGAATATTTACACACAATGAATATTTCTAGCCCTAAAAAAACTGTTATTGAGGGTCGTTCAAATGGTGGGTTATTGGTTGGAGCAACCATGCTTCAAAGACCTGATCTATTTGGTGTTACTCTACCTGGTGTAGGGGTAATGGATATGCTTCGTTTTAATAAATTTACCATTGGCTGGGCTTGGGAAAGTGATTACGGTTCCCCAGAGAAACTAGAAGACTTTCAAGTGCTGGTTAAGTATTCCCCTTATCACAATATAGAAAGAGGAGAATGCTACCCACCTACTTTGATTACCACTTCAGAACTTGATGATCGTGTTGTTCCATCGCATTCATATAAATTTGCAGCCAGAATGCAAGAAGCACAAAATTGTACAAACCCTATTCTTATCAGAATAGAAACAAGAGCAGGACACGGTGCGGGAACACCCAGGAATAAAACTATTGAATATATTTCTGATGTCTATGGCTTTGCACTTCATTATTTGTTACAAAATTAATCAATAGTTGATTATTATTAATACCAGCAGCTGAACAACTTATGAAAAAAAATTTATACAGGGTCATTATTCTCATCATCCTATTTGGAGTGGGCTATAACTTTTTAATAAAAGATGACGCGGAACCAACTTACGGACTCACCATTGATGGCGTGGATATAGATATCATTGATATGCATCTTCACACTGGGACTTGGGAAGCTTTAACTGAACCTTACAAAGAAAGGTATTCTGAAAGAGTTCCAAAACCCTTTAAATTTCTAATGGAAAACCTTCTTGGAAGTGGTTTAACATCAGAAGGAATTCTAAAACAAATGGATAAGGCTGGGATTCGTCGTGCAGGAGTGTTTGCAGTCTACAGCCCTGATACCACTGGAATTGCAAATAATGAATTCTTATATCAACAAATAAAAGATCAATCAAAGAGAATGTTCGGGTTCTATAGTATAAGAACCGACCATTGGAATATTAATGCTGATAAAGAACTTAAAAAATTAGAAAGTGACCTGATCAAATACAAAGCTACTGGCATTAAGCTAGCTCATGCACATCAGCAAATGAGATTGGATGATCAACGCTTTGATGGAATTTATGAAATAGCTGGTCGCTTAAATAAACCAATTTATATTCATACAGGAACTAGCCCAAACCCTTACACAAGAAGAGAGCCACCCTATGTTGATCCGCTGTATTTAGAAGAATCAATTATCAAGTATCCTCAGACAAAATTTATTTTGGGACACACTGGTTATGATAGTTTTTTAATTCAGTTAACTTATCTAGAATCTTGTATTCAATTGGCTAAAAAATACGATAATGTTTATTTTGAACCTGGTGCTTTAGGCGCCAGAAAAGCAGCTGAAGTTTTACCCGAATATCTTAAAATTATTAAAAAAGAAGGATTGATTGATAGAGTCATTTATGGATCTGATGGCCCTCAATTTCCTGGTTATACGGCAAGTCATTTAGAAAACTTCGTTGAGGCTATGGAAATCAATGAATATTCAGCTATGGAGATGAAATTAATTCTTCAAAGCAATTTTGAGACGTTATTTAACCTCTAAAAGATAATCATCTATTCGCTCTTCAAGAACGGCCAAGGGAAGTGCCCCTTGACTAAGAACAGCATGATGGAATTCTTTAATATCAAACTGATCTCCAAGCTGATTCTTCGCCCTTTGTTTTAATTCGAGAAGTTTCAATTGTCCTATTTTATAGGCGAGTGCTTGGCCCGGCATAATCAGATAGCGATCAATCTCATTGACAATATCTTGCTCAGTTTTTGCGGCATTGTCTTTAAAGAAGTCTATGGCTTGTTGTCTACTCCATCCTTTATAGTGCATACCCGTATCGACCACTAACCGAACGGCACGCCACATGTCATAAGTTAATGCTCCGAATTTTGAATACGGGTCTTCATAAAGACCAATATCATATCCTAAGCTCTCGCTATAAAGGCCCCAACCTTCGACAAAGGCTGTGTATCCTGAATATTTTCTAAAATTAGGTATCCCCTCAAGTTCCATAGCCAATGCTATCTGTAGATGATGACCTGGCACCGCTTCATGGACTGAGAGAACCTCCATTTCAAATTTTGGTCTGACTTCTGGTCGATAAAGATTGACATAATAATAACCAGCTCTTGATCCATCAGCTGCTGGTCTCATGTAATAGGCGGTTGTTGTATCTGGTGCAGATTCTTTTGGTATTGGTTTTAATCCATAAGGCGTTCTAGGTAAGACCTTAAAAAGTCGAACAATTTCTGGATCTATTTTCTTAGAGGTTGCTAAGTAGGCCTCAAATAATTCATCTTCTGTTTCATAATAAAACTGTGGGTCTGTTCTAAGAAATATTAAGAAATCATTAAAAGTTCCTTCAAAACCGATTGAGTCAATGACTTCTTGCATTTCAGATCGAATTCGTTTGACCTCAGATAGACCAATATTATGAATTTCATCAGGACTTAAATCAGTGGTTGTGTGATATGCAGCTAAATTTTCATACCATTCGTAACCATTTGGCAAAGCAGAAACACCATAAGTATCACGTGACACTGGTAAATATTCAGTCCTAAAAAAGAAATCAAGGGTTTGATAAGCAGGAACAACTTGCTCTTTAATCACTTCCTTTGCTTGCATTTGAAGCGCTTCCCAATCATTAATTGTTTTGGGTATATCTGAAAAAACATTATAAAAAGGACTATCTTCTGGATCGTCTACTAATTGCAATTGAATTTGCTTAGCAACGCGTTGCATTAAAATATTTGGTGCGGTAATGCTCTTCTCGATGCCTAATTTTCCAAGGTCAATATGTGCATTAATTAATTCAGGTAATTTTTCTAATCTTGCTAACCAATCTTTGTAATCCTGTGAGCTATTAAAACTTAGTCCTTCTGCTGTCTCTTGTTCTAGTTGAATCCCTCCTCTTTGGCCAAAGGTGAGTAAATGGCTGTCAAATTTCTGTGATTTTACCGATCGCTCATAATTGTATAGAAACAATCTATAATTAAGTTGATTCTCCTCTGTGAGTTTTTGAGGATTAACGGATTTAATTTTTTCTAGGACCTCTCGAGTCTTTTTCTGTCTTTCTCTTACCGCTTGATCAGAAATATCGGGCCAATCTTGATTAGCTGATTTATCTCCCATATAAGAAGCGTAGACTGGATTTTCTTCCATGCCCCGGCTCCACTCATCGTCTAGGATTTGGTTAAAATATGCATCTTCACTGCCTGTTCCACAAGCACTGATTATTAGCAGAAGAATTATTGCTAAGAAAGGTTTAGATCTCACAAATAATCACCTTTTGAAATTATTGGCCATGCTCTAATTAGGTAAACTAACATGGTCCAAAGTGTTAAAACAGCAGAGCCTAGAAGGCAAACACTGCCAATTAAGTATATATCAACATCAAAAATAGGTTTACTAAACAACATACAAGAGAGTCCGACCATCTGTAAAATAGTTTTAAGTTTTGCATAACCAATCACAGAAACCTTATGCCGTTCCCCAAGCTCAGACATCCACTCTCGAAGTGCAGAAATTGTGAGTTCACGACCAATAATAATTGATGCTATAATCGCGTTTAGAAGACTGGGGTCACTCTGGACGATTAAAATTAACGCAATTGAAACAATGAGCTTATCTGCCACAGGGTCCAAAAATGCTCCAAATCTTGAGGATAAATTGTATTCTCTAGCAACCCAACCATCCAACCAATCAGTTAATGCAGCTAAAATGAAGACCATAGCAGCTAGTGGTCTAGCATTATCAATTGAAGAAAAGAATAAAGCAGCAATCAAAGGAATACTGGCAATCCTGAAAAGCGTTAATGCATTTGCAAAATTAAATGTGGCTCTCATGTAATGATTATAATATTTATTTGAAAAAAAGATTAATTAGCATTGAAATGATTATAAATTTTATTAGCTAAATTGTTATTAATACCTCTAACGGTCATTAAATCCTCTACTGAAGCTCGTTTAATTTCCTGGATACCTCCGAATTGTTTTAGTAAATCCTTTTTCTTGTTTGGGCCAATACCTTCAATTGACTGGATGTCAGAAGTTAATAGCTTTTTTCTTTTTTTATTGCGGTGCCCAGTGATTGCGAATCGATGAGCCTCATCACGAATTGATTGTATTAAAAATTTAGCTGGTGAATTATTCGCTATTGAAAGAGGGCTTTTATTTTTATTAATGAAAATTCGATCTTCTTTCAGTTGGCGGTTTGGGCCTTTAGCAATACCGAGTATAGGTATTCCGATTATTCCCAGATCTTTAAATACACTAATGGCAATATTTATCTGGCCCTTTCCTCCATCGACAAGAATGATGTCGGGTAATAACCTAGATTCTTTTAAACTTCTTGAATAGTGACGAGAAAGAGCTTGTGACATAGCAGCGTAATCATCACCTTTATTTATTCCACTAATATTAAAACGTCGGTAACCCTGTTTATTAAATCCCTCTCGATTAAATGCAACACATGAAGCAACACACTTGTCACCCATGAAATGACTAACATCAAAACATTCGATATTCTGGACAAGCTTATCATGGCTTATAATCTCAGTCAGTTCATGCAACTGAGCTGCTATTGAAGCTTTTGAAGCTAACTTAGATTTTAATGATTCAATAGCATTTGATGCAGAGATTTCAATCCATTTTTTCCTGTAAGACTTGACGCTGTGTTTTATGATTACTTTGGTTTTTGATTCATCAGAAAGGGCTTCTTGAAGCAGTCTAAGATTTTCAAGTTTGATATTAAGTAATATCTCTTTAGGTGGCTGATACATAGTATAGTACTGCATTAAAAAAGACTCTATCACCTCTTGAGCATCAGCCATATTTGTCTTTTGAGGATAAAATGAACGACTACCTAAAATTTGTCCTTTGCGTAAAAATAATACAGAAATACAAAACATGCCTGATGACTCGGTAAGTGCTATGGCATCGGCATCAATTCGATTTGCTCCATCAACAAATTGATGTGATTGTATAACTTTTAATGAACTAATTTGATCTCTATAAAAACCAGCTTTTTCATAATCTTGTTGGGCTGAAGATTGATCCATTTTTCCAATAAACTTTTCAATAATGGATTGATCATTGCCTTTTAAATAGTCGAGAGCTTGATCGACGTTAAATTGATATTCCTCTGTTGTGACCAAACCCACACAAGGCCCTGAACATCTCTTTATTTGAAATTGTAAACAAGGTCTTGATCGGTTATTAAAAAAGGATTCATCACAATTCCTCAATAAAAAAACTTTTTGTAACTGACTCAACGTATTTCTTACAGCACTTACGTTAGGATAAGGACCAAAATATTCTGCTTTTTTTAAATTTTTTTTCCCTCTATGAAAAGAAAATCGTGGGAATTGATGGGTATTATTTACTTCTATATATGGATAACTCTTACTGTCTTTGAGTAAAACATTGAACTTAGGTCTGTATTTTTTTATTAGAGTATTTTCTAGAATCAAAGCCTCTCGTTCGGTTCGAGTAATAGTGATTGAAATTGAATGAGTCTCTTTTAAGATCGCTTGTTTCTTACCCCCTGAATTAACTGAAGTATAGTAGCTAATGACTCTTTTTTTTAAATTTTTTGCTTTACCAACATAAATCACATCTTCTTTTCTGTTTATCATGCAATAAACACCAGGTTTACTAGTCAGTCGTCTTGCATAATTCTTAAGCGTATTAAATTTATCATTCATCCAACTATTCTTTTTCTTTTATGTTTTCCCATAATTTATCAAGCTCCCTTTCGGTCATATGAGAGAATTCCCTATTAGATTCTTTTAAAGCTCTTTCCATAGATCTGAAACGTTGATCAAATTTTTTATTGGCTTTCCTTAATGCTGATTCAGGGTCTATTGAGGTGTGCCTCGAGAGACTAACGATGCTAAATAATAAATCCCCAGCCTCTTCTTCAATATTGCTTTGATTACCAGAATTTATAGCAACTTTAAGCTCTTCGATTTCTTCTTCAATTTTATCAATAACACCACCAACATTACTCCAATCAAATCCAACTGATCGTGCTCTTTTCCCTATCTTATAGGCTATGTTCAATGCTGGCTGATTTGTGCCAATATCATCGAGAATACTGTTTATGCCATGTTTCTGTTTTCTCTCTTCAATTTTAATTTTCTCCCACTGGTCTGTTTGTGCCTTAGAATCTTCTATTGATAAATCTGAAAACACATGAGGGTGTCTATTAATCAATTTAGTAGTAATTGAATCAACCACATCATCAAAAGTGAATAAGTTCATTTCCTCGGCAATGTTTGAATGAAATGCTACTTGGAATAAGAGATCTCCTAATTCATTTTTGAAAGCTTCATAATCCTTATTCTCAATGGCCTCAACAACTTCATAAGCTTCTTCTATCGCACAGTGAGCAATTGACTCAAATGTTTGCTCCCTATCCCAAGGACATCCTTTTTCAGGGTCTCTAAGTTGTGATGTAATTTGATGTAATTTTTCCAAAATATTCTCCTATCGCTTAATTAAGTTACAAAATTTTCTAATGATTTGTGCGGTTAGACCCCATATATAATATTGCTCATAACTGTAGCTGTAGACAGACCATTTAATCTCATCATAAACCTTATGCTGGTGCTCAAGATTTACTTGATCCATAAGAAAGTCTAAGGGCACTTGAAATATTTCTTCAACTTCATCCTGATTTCGAACAGGAGAAAAATCATCTTCTACGAAAGCAATGACAGGGGTGACAATAAAACCGGTCCCTAAACTGATCTGTGGCGGAACAAAGCCAATAATTTCAGATGAACTCTGAGCTAAACCAATCTCTTCATTAGCTTCTCTTACAGCAGTTTCTATGATGCTACTATCCTGAGATTCATCAAAAGAACCTCCAGGAAGACTAATCTCACCGGCATGATTTTTCAATTTAGTTGTCCTTTTCGTCAAGATAATATTTATGCCTGACGCAGACTGCTGAAGACCTAATAAAACTCCAGCGTG
>Ga0257112_10000798_pt1 | contig 12367 bp, 9 predicted proteins | sample LP_taG_5_FD_191565 | JGI IMG/M metagenome (GOLD analysis project Ga0257112, IMG submission 191565) | Marine microbial communities from Northeast Subartic Pacific Ocean, Canada - LP_J_2015_P26_1000m | ecosystem: Environmental > Aquatic > Marine > Oceanic | place: Canada: Northeast Subartic...
ACATCATCACAAGTTGATAAATTTCTAAACACCATGGAAGGCTGCTGCTACAGGCTGCGGCAATAATATGCCGGAAACACGTTATTTTATTGGAGCCCTGCTGGCGTTGGCCGGCGGGGCTTTTTCATTTTACTTCTATTCTGTATATAAGGGAAAACTGGCTGACCAGCAGTGGTGGATACCGCCATTCCTGCACATGACGTCGGATACATGCACTTCTGTGATTGATTCAAATTATGGCCGCCACTTCGGCATAGCCAACGCCGCCGTAGGTACACCGTTTTTTTTGAGTTATGCAATGCTATTAATATTGGCCGGCATGAACATGATACCGAAAGTTATTCCTTTATATATAGGTGTCATCACTATTATCGCTGGAATATATCTTGTTTTTGGTATGGTAAGGATACGCACCCACTGCCGTATCTGTTATACAGTTCATTTGATAAACCTGATCATTTTCATTTTACAGCTTGTTGGTTAATCAAATATGGGCCTGTATCTTTTCTTCATATTTCTCATCATTACTATAATGACCGGTGCGGTGCTGTATGTCACAGCGAAAAACAGGAAAGAAGACTCTTACACCGATCTGGATACGGAAGAATGGAACTGCCCAGAGTGCGGATTTCACGTCCAGGCTGGGGATAAGTGCATCTATTGTGACACAGAAAAACCAGCCTGACATTTCTGTCATTATACCCACGTATGATCGAGCTCATACGTTACCGCAGGCCATCGCTTCTGTATTAAACCAAACGCTTAAACCGAGGGAGGTCATTGTAGTGGATGATGGTTCTACTGACAATACTAAAGAAGTATTGAGCCATTATCCCGGCATAATTATCATTGATCAAAAAAATAATGGTGTCAGTTCTGCCCGCAACGCTGGGATTGAGCAGGCCAACGGTGAGTGGCTTGCATTTCTGGATTCTGATGATGAATGGCTGCCGGTAAAACTGGAAAAGCAATGGGCTGCTATTTGCAATGATGACAAATTAATTTGCCATACGGAAGAGATCTGGATCCGCAATGGCCAGCGGGTGAATCCCATGAAAAAGCACCAAAAGTTTGGCGGAATGATCTATGAAAAATGTCTTCCCCTATGTGTGATTTCTCCATCTTCAGTAATGATTCATCAGTCTGTTTTCAATGATATTGGTGTTTTTGATGAATCCCTGGAAGTATGTGAAGATTATGACTTATGGCTGCGGATTTGCTCAAAATATTCTACATTGTTTTTTGACGAACCACTGATCGTGAAATACGGCGGTCATGAAAATCAGCTATCAAGGAAGTATTGGGGCATGGATCGCTTTCGCATCCAAGCCATGGAGAAAATCCTATCATTCGAGGAATTAAGTGCAGAAGACGAAAAAGCCACAGTAGATATGATTATCCAGAAATGTGAGATCATTATCAACGGCATGCAAAAACGGGGGAAAGATGACGAAGCAAAAGAGTGGCAAGAAAAAATGAAAAGCTACAATTATTAACGTCACTTCACGAGACTCCTCCTCATATGAGTAAGGGATAAAGAGGAGGTGGTATATTCTTCAGAAGTATAACTCAACAATTATCCGTTTTAAATTTGTGCAGATGAAATATCTTATAATATCCATATTAACCTTCAGCTTTGCCATGGGTCAGGCACCATTGCCCCGCAATCTTACGGCGGAAGAAAAAACACGCCTCCATGAGATCGGCATCAGCCGAACGATCACCGATCCTCCCGACAGCGTGGTTTACGCCCCTGCAGAATTTGATTCCGTGGCCGGTATCATATTCGCCTGGGAAGCTTACTACACGCTCCTCACCGATCTAATCAAGGAAGTGGCGGAAGAAGATACAGCCTGGGTGGTTGTAGACAACACCAATGAAGCAACATCCGCTTCAGCAACACTTTCCAGCAACGGCGTAAATATGGATCACGTAGTTTTTCAGCAGATTCCTACGAATTCTGTCTGGATACGGGATTACGGCCCCTGGTGGATCTACCAGCCGGATGGTTCCAGGGCAGTACTGGACCTGGTGTATAACCGTCCCCGACCGCAGGATGATGCCTATCCGGAAAACCTTGCTGCACTTTGGAATATTGATTATTACGGCTTGGGACTCGTTGAAGCCGGCGGAAACATGCTGCTGGACGGTACGGGCAATGTATTTATTTCCAATATCATTTTTGATGCCAGCCAGGGTTTTGATCCCAATTTAACCCAGGATCAATTGGACGAATATTTCCTGGATTATTTCGGCGTGGAAAATGTGATCATCACCGATCATTTACAGTACGACGGCACCGGACATATCGATATGTTTGTTAAGGTCATTAATGATTCAACCGTGATCGTGGGAGAATACACATCATCATCGGCGGGAGCCGGGAATAATTATAACATCTGTAACAATGTAGCTACGCAGATTGCCGGATTAACTAACGGCAACGGCCAGCCGTATACCGTCGTGCGCATGCTCATGCCGCCCTACAGCGGGGGAGTAACCTATACCTATATCAATTCACTCATTGTGAATAAAAAAGTTTTCGTGCCGGTTTACGGTTTTTCCACTGATGCAGATGTACTGACGCAATATGAACAAATTATGCCCGGCTATGAAATCATCGGTTATGACTGTAACCAGATCATTCCTGCCAATGGGGCTATTCACTGCATCGCCATAAAGGTGCCGGCCATGCTGTTTCAGGATTCCTGTGCACAATGGAGCCAAGGCGATGTAAATGCTGATGATGTAGTTGATATCATCGATGTGCTAATTGCGGTGGATATTATTCTGAATTCGGGAGAAGCCCAGCCCTGTGTGTATTTTGCCGCTGACATGGATGAAGATGGTAATGTTACATTCTTTGATGTAATCCAGATCTTGAATATCATCATGGACCTTTAAAATGAAAAAGCACCTACTTTTATTTCTTTCAATTTCCATCCTATGCGCTGAACCTAATTGGGAGAAGGCTCGTAACGAGACGGTAGACCTGTTTCAGCAATACTTACGGATCGACACCAGCAATCCTCCCGGGGATGTCCGTTTGGCGGCAAAATGGTTTGCCGATAAGTTTACTGAAGAGGGAATTTCATTTGAAACATTTACTGTTCCGGAAGATCCTCGGCGAATGCACGTTTTGGCGGAACTGAAAGGCATGAATCCCGAATTAAAACCATTGCTTATAATAAACCATATGGACGTAGTGCCGGTGGATGAAGATTTCTGGGATGAAAAGCCGTTCGATGGTGAATTGCGTGATGGCGTGGTCTACGGCCGGGGAGCCATCGACATGAAAGGCATGGGTATCATGGAGTTGATGGCCATGCTCCAACTCCACAGGGAAGGCTGGCGTCCGGAACGCACCATCAAATTCCTGACTGTAGCTGATGAAGAAATATTAGGTCCTCTGGGTGCTTCATGGATGATTGCGAACCACTGGGATAAACTAGACCCGGAATGGGTCTGGGATGAAGGCGGGATCGGCAGCGAAGATTCCTTTCCCGGGGTGAGTGCATTCGCCATTGCTGTGGCCCAGAAAAAATCCTTCTGGGTGGAAGCAGTTGTGGAAGGGAAGTCCGGTCATGGTATGCGTCCTTACAAGGATCATCCCAATGAGATATTGGTAAAAGCTCTTACCAGGATCGTGAATTGGAATACACCTTTGGAAATAGCCCCGGTCGTTGATGAAATGTTCAACCGCATGGGCGAAAAAGTCGGCGGGGGAGAGGGCTTTATCATGGAAAGCCTGGACAATGGCTTGGTTCGCTTTTTGGCTGGCGGGACTGTAGCAGGCTCGAGTGTTTCCACTAACGCTATGCTGCGCAATACCATTTCGCTCACTATGCTGAAATCCGGATATAAAACAAATATTATCCCGGAAAAAGCAACCGCCACCCTGGACATTCGACTGTTGCCCCATGTGGAACCGGAAGAGTTTTTGGAAGATCTGAAATTGGTAGTCAATGATGATCGCGTGCAGTTCATTCCTAAACGCACACCGCGGAATAAGTATGTATCCAGCTGGGAAACAGACTTTTTTAACATTTTGTCTGATGAACTGCATCGTGAAAAACCCAATGCTTTGGCCATGCCTTTCATGACTATTGGAGGCACGGACTCCCAGTTTTTCCAGGCAAAAGGTGTAGACTGTTACGGGCTTATTCCCGTCATGGTGACCGAAAAAGATATTCAATCGATACATGGTATTGACGAAAGTCTGTCGGTGGAAAATTTGATGATGGGCACACGGATTGTTTATCAAACAATAAAACGTGTGTGCGGCCCAGGTGAATAAACCACTCATTTACGAGCCCATGACGGCCTTCACGGACGTGCTCATTTTCGGGTTGGGGCTTTACTTCGCACGGGAAGTCTATTTTGCCCATGTTTCCAAACTCTTGGACGTGCACCTTCATTTTGCCCTGGTATTCTTATTTATGGGTTTGGCCGGTCTTTTCGGTGCGTTGACCCACGGCATCGGCCCCCATTTTCCACAAGGTATACACACATTTATATGGAGGATAACATTATACTGCATTGGATTGTCAACCTTTTCCATGCTCATGGGCGGGTTCTACCATGTAGTACCATATCAAACAATGGACTGGCTGAAGTGGCTGCCGTTTTTGGCGCTCGTTGTTTATTTGGTGGCCGTGACGCGTAATGATGATTTTAAAACAGTGATCCTTTTTTATACTCCCGCCATGACGCTAGTCCTGCTGCTGATGCTTTATTCATGGCTGCGGTTTCACGGCGCCGGAACGGGTTGGATCATAACAAGTATACTTGTTGCATTTGGCAGTGCCATGGTTCAGCAGAGTGGTTTTGCCCTCCATAAGCATTTCAACCATAATGACATTTATCATGTGGTACAAATGGGCGGGATGTATTTATTGTACAGGGGTGTTATTATTCTAAAAGATTTCGTACATATACATTAAAGTTTTTAGACTTATAGACTCTATATTTACACCCGTTTTTTTAAGAGGAAATTGTGGAAATAAATGTAAAAGAAATGAATTCGTATTCCCGGGAAATGACTGTCCATGTCCCATGGGCTGAGCTGGAAGACAGTTTTAATAAACACGCCAAAAAATTTAGTAAAAAAGTTAATCTCAGGGGTTTCCGTCCAGGCAAAATACCCATGAAGGTTTTGCTGAAACAATTCAAACCGGCTATGGAAGCGGACTTTGTGGAGCACGCCCTGAATTTATATTATTTGCAAGCACTCAAGGAAAAAGATCTCCTGCCAGTAAATAAGGCAGAGGTGGAAAAAGTGGATTTTGAGCATGAGGGAGATATGTCTTTTACTGCAAAATTTGAGATTGAGCCAGAAATGACTTTGCCGAAACTCCGTAAGCGTGCTTTGAAAGTGCAGAAGACTAATTACGTCCACGATATTGAAGATGTGGAAAATGTGATCCGTGACCTGCGCCGCAATCACGCCTCTATGGAAACAGTGGAAACCGGTGCGGAAGAAGGAAATTTTATTTTAGCGGACCTCCAGAAAGTTGATCCCAGCGGTTTGCCAATCATTGGCAAGAAACTGGAAAAGAAGTATTTGAAAGTAGGCGGGGGTGTAATCAAAGATGAGAACCTTGATAAACTCAAAGGCGCCAAACCCGAGGATAAAATCCGTATGCATTTGCCGGAAAACGAGCAAGGTGAAAAGTTCGAAAACGAAGTGACTGTGATCAATGTGGAAAAAGAGGTTCTGCCTGAGATCAATGAAGAATTCATCAAAAAGGTTGATCCTGAAGCCAAAACGGAAGAAGAATTGCGAGCCAGCGTGGAAACACGTATTGTGGATAATTACCAACATCGCAGCCAGGAAGCATTTGAGCGTCAGCTTTCTGATGCGATGATCGAAAAAGTTAATCCGGAGTTTCCACCTTCCATGGTGGAATCCTATCTGGATCATATGGTAGAGGATATAAAACAATCCAAACAGCCTGGAGCTGAAGATTTAGATGAAGCCAAAGTGCGGGAAACGTATCAATCGGTAGCGGAACGGAATATGAAATGGTTTTTAGTTCGGAAAGCCATCATTAAGGAAAATGAATTGGAGGTCACCAAAGACGAGGTGCAGGCAGAGGTCCAGCGGCTGATTGACCGCTCGCCGGATCATGCCAAGGAGATCGAAAAGTATTATAAAAAGCCCAGCAACCGCACAAGAATTGAGGATGATTTAATGGAAAAGAAGATATTAGATTACTTGCAGAAATTTGCTAAAATAAAAGAGGTGGACGTTAAGACGAAGGACCTCCGCCAACAGGAAGCACACGAACATGGCTAAATATCAAAACGAAATCGCCCAGCTCATTCCCATGGTGGTTGAGCAAACAGGCCGCACCGAACGGGCCTATGACATCTATTCTCGGCTGCTGAAGGAACGGATCGTCTTTTTAGGTACCCCGATTGACGATAATATCTCTTCATTGATTATTGCCCAGTTTTTGTTTCTTGAAGCGGAAGATCCCGATAAGGACATTTATCTTTATATCAATTCCCCCGGCGGATACATCACGGCGGGGATGGCCATTTTTGACACCATGAATTATATTAAGCCTGATGTGGCCACAATTTGCATGGGCCAGGCTTCCAGCATGGGTGCGTTTCTACTGGCTGGCGGGAAAAAAGGGAAACGGTCAGCGCTGCCTAATTCCCGGATCATGATTCATCAGCCAATGGGCGGGGCAGAAGGCCAGGCCACGGATATCAAAATCCAAGCCGATGAGATCATTCGTCTCAAAAGTAAGCTGAACAAGATACTGGCTAAACAAACAAGCCAGAAGATCACCAAGGTCGAAAAAGATTCAGACCGCAATTATTTTATGAGTGCCGATGAAGCCAAAAAATACGGCATCATCGATACCGTATTGACATCCAGGAAATAAGATGAAACCTGATCCGGCCAGACATTCCGAAATAACACCTGACCAGATCCCCGATACGGACGTACCTGCGCCCCAGCATAAAACACTTCCTCGTCCTTCCGAAATAAAAGAATATCTGGATCAATACGTCATTGGCCATGAAGAGACTAAAAAGTCCGTGGCGGTGGCTGTCCATAACCATTATAAACGCATTTTCTATAACGATGTGGATGATGGTGTGGAACTTGAAAAAAGTAATATCCTCATGATCGGTCCCACCGGGACTGGGAAAACACTGATTGCTCAAACGTTAGCCCGCTATTTATCTGTACCCTTTGCCATTGCTGATGCAACATCCTTAACGGAAGCCGGTTATGTGGGGGAAGATGTGGAAAATATTCTTGTACGCTTGCTGCAAGTGGCAAATTACAGCATCAATTCCGCCGAGCAGGGTATTGTCTATATTGATGAAATTGACAAGATCGGCCGCAAGTCGGTCAGCAGTTCCATCACACGGGACGTATCAGGAGAGGGTGTTCAGCAGGCCATTCTGAAAATTCTGGAAGGTACCATTGCTAATGTACCTCCAAAAGGAGGGCGGAAGCATCCTGAACAGAGTTTGATCCCAGTGAATACAAGAAATATCTTATTTATATGCGGCGGTTCCTTTGAAAGTTTGGAAGGTATTATTGCCCGGCGTGTTGGTAAAACTGAAATAGGATTTGGCGGCAGCAGGAAACGGCAACTTGCAGAAAGCCAGGGCATATTATCACTTATCAAACCCCAAGATCTAATTGAATTTGGCTATATCCCTGAATTGATCGGCCGACTGCCGGTTGTGACAACGCTGGATTCCTTATCAGAATCTGAATTATACGAAGTTATGATATCACCAAAGAATTCACTGGTAAAACAGTACCAGAAACTCTTCCGCATGGAAGGTATTGAGCTGGAATTCAGTGAAGATGCCCTGAAGGCCGTGATCACCAAGGCCTATGAACACCAAGCCGGAGCTCGTGGTTTACGTTCTGTCCTGGAAAAAGCCATGATGGATATTATGTATCATATTCCGGAAATGGATGGGGTACACAAGATCATCATCACCAAAGATGTGATCGAAAAGAACAAAAGCCCGCTCTACCGCCGCCGCCGTAAATCGGCGTAGGTTATTTCATCAACACCAGTTTTCTAGTCTTAAGAAAACTATCGCTTTCCATCTTTAAAAGATATACTCCCGAAGGAAGAGCATTGCCCAATTGATCCCGGCCGTTCCAAGTGAACTTGTAGGATCCCGGCTGGTAGGGGCTGGAAATGGAAAGCACTTCCTGTCCCAACAGTGAATAGATGGTAAATGAAACATCCGACTGTTCAGGGACGTCAAAATCAACATGGGTCACAGGATTGAAGGGGTTGGGATAATTGGCGGACATGGAAAATTTTTCGGGAATAATAGTTTCATTTTCAGTGCCTAAAGCCGTAATAACGAAAATACCATTTGAACCTACAAATTGAAGATTATAATTGCCAAAAATGTCTGTGAGGTTTACAGATGCTAATAACATGCTGACGTTTCCTGCTTCTGTAGGATTGTCAACCATATAATTGATTTTGAAAATAGGTCCTTCACCTATTGCTATTGAGTCAATTGAATTCAATCCGGCAACCATAATACCAACATCAGATAATTGATAGCTTAAGTCCCAATCAGCGGTTCGTTCTGTTGTTTGCACATATGGAGTCCATTCACCATCACCATTGAAATCTGCATACATTTCACCTTCATCATATTGTCCATTCTGGTTTACGTCTGTATAAAATTCTTCCACTGGTGTTAGTTTATCTGGTGAATCATTTATGGTTATCATAAACATTTTTAAGGGAATATTGTTTTCAATATTGACTCCCACCAGGGCATATCCACCTGGTTCTGCTGTAGCTGAATCAACCATGATAATTTGTTCAATTGTATTGACTATATATTCACCTTCCTCTACTGTGATACAAACCTGATAAGCACTATCATCATTCGCAGTAATTTCATCAAAATTGATATTTACGCTACCGTTTGAACCGGTGTTGGCAAAAACTGTAAACATCATTATTTCATCATTACCGGAGGGAATAACAGGATTAACTAGTTCAATGAAATTTTCTGTAACTATAACCGAATCAGCCGTGGCTCTACCAGATACATCAGCAGATTGAATTGTTAGAATATTCGGAGAAAAATCCAATTCAAAAGACAGTTCACTTATTTGAACATTATTATTCATTGACATGACAAGATAACCAACAGCATAGGCATCACCAAATCCCAAGCCACCTATTGTACCCGTTTCCACATCAGTAAATGAAATATCAAATGACATAATAGAATCTGTATCAGTAATATTTGTGAATGCGACCATCGATGCTTCAAAATAATAACTCTCAGTGCTTGGTGTGGAACAATGAGAGAATTCTCTATTATTGGTCATGCCCGGGTAGGGATCGCTGCCGTCACTGGAACCGTTATTCTCAAGTTCAAATAGGCCGTCGGCTTGCTCAAGGCCAACGCCGTAATGCGGCTCATCATTATTAACACCCCAGCCGAAAGTTTTTTCCGTATCAATATGCCAGAAGAGCATGCCTGGTTCGGGCATGAGTTTATCAGTTCCCTTTTTCTGACGATTTTCTATTAACCAGTATTCACTGTTATCATTGGGGTGATCCACTCTGTAGACCAGATTATTAGTATACGATTGTTCCAGAGTTACGTTTGCTTGCTCTGAAGCAATGTTCATAACACTTGACCAGCCCATTTCAGTTTTACTCCAGGCATTCATTGCGGAGGGATACCAGGATGTGTTCCCTGTCGTTCCCCAAGAACCACTAGCCATGAGCGCCAATTTACCAGAGCCTGAAGATGTATAATCTGTATCATAAAGATCAGGCAAGCCTAGGACATGGCCGAATTCATGAGCTATAACACCTATGGCAGTAATATTGTTGCTCTGCATTTCGGGGTTGATATTGTAATCATTAATAAGAACACCATCATAGGTTACAGCATTATCGCCCATGGACCAGCGATGCGACCAGATATTTGTGCCATCACCCTGTTCTGCGCCCATTCCTGAATGTACAAGAGTTACGCCATCCACATCCCCATCCCCATCATTATCAAATTGCGACCAGTCAAATCCCGCCACTTCAGCTGAATCCACCATAGCCCGGACCAGTTGGCGTACACGCGTTCCATATTCTGAGCCATCGCTCCCGTAATAATCATGGTTGTTTGGTGCAGTAAAAACGCCAGCAACAGTTGATACGGGGCTGAATTGATTGTATGAAATTTCTTCATAGAATTCCCGGAAACTTCCGGAATTGGGCTGACCAGGATGACCGTAGCCTTCCTGATTAAATATATTATCAATATCTAACAAAGGGTATGTTACAGATTGATCAGGAAATTGAAAATAAATAACAGGAATTTTAAATGTATCTGTCCGTGCAGCATGAAGTAGTATGTTGGATGTGTGAATATGTCGGATTTCAGCAATGGGAATTAAATGTTTTTCAATATGAGCTGGTGGCGGTTGTTGGCCAACAACGGCGCTACCTGGTACAAGAAAACGTCCAGCAATATCTACCGCATACACCCAAATGCCCTCTTCATTTTTTGTGATGCTCCAGCCGTCAGGTGTTTCGTGCCAGTTGGCCCATTCGTCTCCTTTTACATTACACTGAATCGGTGTCCCATCAGGCTGATGAACAGTGATTAGCCCTGGGAATGCATTAATGGCCCAAAGGATATTAATTGAGTATAAGATTATTAAAATTCGTTTTATCATTGTGAAATTGTCCTTTTCAAGGTTTGAAAGTTAATGTATTTTTTTACTCTTTCTCCTTGGAAAAAAATATAGATAACGCTACACTTTACGATACGGTTTGTGCAAAAAATAAACATTTGAATTTATAGGAGATATCATGAAAAAAGGATTATTTATATTGTTGAGTCTTATAGTATTTACGACTGTGAATGCAGACGTACTTACTGCTGAAAAGCAAAAGCTTGTTCCCAATATCTATACAAAAAATATTGATGAAAATAATATAACAGATCAGCAAGCATTGCCAAAAATACTCAGGAATAATAGGACATACCGCAGTGCCCAAAACCCGAATGTCACTTCCGTACTGATCGATTCCTCTGTCCATGGATATGGAATGGTTGTTGGCCAAACTAGTCCAACGACATTTGTAGATACAAAAGGATTGCTTATTGGATATCGTGGCTGGGTATTAGAACCCTTTACTGATGAACAGGGTAATGCTAGTTCGGCAAACAACAGTGGTTTTATCAAAGCGGCGTTATCTGAGGATGGAATTGATTTTTCAATTTATTCGGGTTTGAATGATGAAATCATGGGTCCGAATACGCAGGTTATTGATGGTCCATTAAAAGGACGTTATCCCAGTTCAGTCGCTAATGACGATTATCCCTATGTTGTTTGGACAGAAGCCACACTTTACACTGGCAGTGCTACCAATAACGGTGGGCGTCCCATGTATACTTATGATGAATATGGATGGTTTGCAGGCTCATATTTTCAACCAACAATTGATATTAACTATGGTTGGTACAATGGTTCTGACCCATTGGATGCTCCGGGTGATCTTTGGGTTAACTGCCCCGTTTTAGTTGATGATGGTTCTAACAAAGCAATGGTAGTAACATCAACACAATGGAGTTCTACGCCTGATGAAAATTTTGCTGATAAGTCCACTTATGTGATGCGTTCATCAGTGAATTTTTCTGGGAATTACCAATTTTATTCTCTTCCGGAATTATTATTTGACATCAATGATTTTGGCGAGGCAGGAACCACCTCACAAGCGTCTGTTAATATTAATGATGATGGTATTGGTTATGCCATGTGTGCGGCCTATTTATCAGATTCTACACAGTCTGAACGGCACAATTTCATGATGCGTAAAACCACGGATTATGGCGTAACATGGAGTGCAGACGGATTAGGTGGTTATGACTTTTATTTTCTCCCTGATACTACGATGCATCGCATCTTTGTGGAGTCTGGTTTTTTACCTGATACCATTAATTTTTATTCGTTGAATGATACAACGAGTGGCGATTCGTCTTGGACGGACACAACCTGGACAGTTGAAGTTAGTCCAGGTGTTTTCCCATTGTATGATAATGAAGTTCATGTGGACAGTGAAGGAACTCTACACATTTTCGCCACGCTGGTTGTTGAATCATCCACACCTGGCTTTATTTGGGTGAGTATAACCGGATCTGGTTTATATCACCTCTGGTCAGATGACCCTTCAAATCCAGGTTCATGGCAGGCATCACAGATTGCAGATTTGTCAAATACCTTTGGCTTTAATGGAATGCCTAATGGAAATGGTGGTGGAAATTATTTCAATTCCTTTGGAACAGCAGGGTTAAGCAATCAAAGTGATGATGTCATTTGGGCGGCTTA